>OFRZ01000635.1_pt1 | contig 30257 bp, 25 predicted proteins | sample 1543181 | NCBI WGS metagenome assembly OFRZ01 (sample SAMN04209245, study PRJEB22552) | human gut metagenome | biome: gut; material: feces | host: Homo sapiens | place: USA: Oklahoma | reverse complement strand
TTAAAGGCCATCTGCTAACCCCTAGCCACTAACGGCTAACCACTAAAAAAGGCGCTGTCTTCATGTGACAGCGCCTTTTTTCAATACAGCGTCACCCGCTGCTGGTCTATTTCGATGAGGCCTTCGTCTTTCATGTGAGCCAGTTCCCTGGCGACAGCCGTGCGGTCGGCACAGAGATAGTCGGCCAGCTGGGTCCGGGTCAGGGGGATGGTGAAGGTCTGGCTGCCGGCCTGTTCAGACTGGAATGAGAAGTAGGTCAATAGTTTCTTGCGCAGCTTCTTCTTGGAAACGACTTCTAGTTTGGTCAGCAGCTGGGCATTCTTGTCAGCCATGAGATGCAGCATGTTCTCGATGAGCTGGTGATGGAAGGGACAGGCATTGGTACAGATGTGCAGGACCTTCTGGAAGGGGAGGACCAGGAATTGCGTGTTCTTGACGGCCTGGAAGGTTACGATGGATTGCAGGATCGTGCCGCAGACGAAGGTTTCGCCAAAGAGGCCGCCGTCGCGGATAATGGCCAGGACGGCTTTGTCACCCCAGCGGTCTTCGTGGATCATATGGACCTCGCCGCTGAGGACGATGCCGATGTAGTTCACTTCATCCTGGGCCAGGACGAGGAATTCTCCTTTGCGGACCGTCCGGACCCGTGCGCCCAGGCAGGCGAGCATAGCCTGCCTTTTTTCCTGACTGATGCCGGTGAATAAAGGCAGATTATCGGGCAGAGGTACCCCAAAATCAATCATGAGAAAACCTCCCTTAATACCGACGGTAGAGGCCGATGACTTTGCCTAAGATTTGGCAATCCCGGGTATAAATCGGTTCGTATTCGTCATTTTCCGGCTGCAGGCGGATCGTGTCGGCTTCGTGGAAGTAGCGCTTGACCGTCGCTTCTTCGCCGATGAGGGCGACGACGATTTCGCCGTTTTCTGCCGTTTCCTGGCGGCGGACGATGAGCTGGTCGCCTTCGAGGATACCGGCGTTCTTCATGCTGTCCCCCTGGACGACGAGCATGAAGCAGTCGTCATTGCCGATGAAGTCGGCCGGGAAGGGATAGACGTCTTCGACACATTCTTCGGCAAAGATAGGGGCGCCGGCCCGGACCTGGCCGACCAGGGGCAGGGGGACGATCTTCTTGGACCGCCACGAGCCTTCGTCGAGGAGTTCGATGGTCCGGTTCTTGGCCGGGTCGCGGCGGATATAGCCCAGATCTTCCAGGCGGTGGAGATAGCCGTGGACCGTCGACGTCGAGCTCAGGCCGACTTCCTTGCAGATTTCCCGCACCGATGGGGGATAGCCGAATTTATGGACGCACGTGCGGATGTATTCTAAAATCTGTTTCTGACGGGTCGTCAGCATTTTTTCATTATTAATCATATATATCACTCCAGTCTTGGCAAGTTATAGCAATTCCAGTATAAGCTACCTTCATTATACCGAAATTCATAAAAAAAATCAAACGTTTGTTCAAAATATCTTGACAAGAACAACCGTTCGACGATATAATAAAACCATCAACGAACGGTTGTTCTAAGAAATTTCGTTCTAAGAACGTTCGTTTCAAAGTCAGGAGTGATTGCCATGAAATATGTCGTCTTGGCCGTATTGGCCCTCTTTATGTGTACGCAGATTGGCTGGAGTTACCAGCCTTCGCAGGAATTCGTTTCCGTCGCCGTCGAACCGGGGCAGACCGTCTGGCAGCTGGCCTCTGTCGCAGCCGGTGATGATACGGACGTGCGCCAGGTCATGGATTCGATTTTGAAAGAAAATGGCCTGACCGGCACCAGCGACATCCGTCCGGGGCAGGTCCTGCGCCTGCCCGTAGCACCGGGCCGGGCTGAACAGGTGCGGACGGCGCTGGCCCGGCAGCTGGTGGACTAGTGAGAATCTTCGGTGATCTTTAAGATCGGGCTGTCGATGAGGCGGTCGGCTTCGTCGATGTAGCGGCGCACGATGGCCTGGGACTTATGACGGGTCTGGCGCATGATCTGCCGTTCTTCGACGTGATGCTGGGCCGCCGACGTGGCAAAGCCGTGGCGCAGGCTGTGGGCGCCGTAGTCGTCGGGGTTCATGCCCATGAGCCCGGCATAGTGCTTGACGATGAGGGCGATAGATTTATCGGAAATCCGAGTTTTACGGACATGATGCCCTCTCGTCAATCCCCGAAAAACCGGACCCGTCGTGATACCGCTGACATCGAGCCATTTCTGCAAGGCCGTGACGGCACAGAGGTCCTTGTTCTTGACCATGGGGATGGCGATCATCTGGCCCTGGTCGAACTGGTCCGTCTTCGATTTGCGCAGGGTAATGAGCAGGCCCAGGCGGGTGAATTTCAGGTCTTCCACGTCGATGCCGGCCAGTTCCGACCGGCGCAGGGCCCCGTAGAAGCCGACCAGCAGGATGGCCTTGTCGCGGACCTGCTGGATTTCGTCGCCTTCGAGATAGGTCAGCATTTCCTTGATGTCGTCGAAAAGGATCGGCGCCTTGCCGTGCTGGATGGTCCCTTTCATGCGCTTGATGCCCCGCAGGGCGTTCTTGACGATGGGGTAGCGGCAGGGATTCTCTTTGAGACCGGCGGCGTCGAAATTCTCGGTCAGGGCACTGATGCGCCGGGCGATGGTATTGGCCTTGGCGTTATCGGCCAGGTCGTTGATGTAATTGACGATGGTTTCCGGTTCGGCCGGGAACGACGACAGCTGGTGATAGCTGCACCAGTCGCAGAAGTCATTCCAGTCCGACCGGTAGGCATCGACCGTATTGGCAGCCCGGGCCGTATACAGGCTCTGCCGGGCTTTACTGGATAATTTATCATTCTGGGCAATGACTTCACTGCGGCCGATAAAAAAATTCGGCGCATCCGGTATTTTTGTCATATTCAAACCTCCTTTGGGCAGTTTACAAAAAGCACTTGTGAATCTGCCCTTTTTAGGTATACAATAGAATTATCAAGGGTGAGAGAAGGGGATATCTATGGCTATTCGCAATGGTCCTTTATGGGACAAAGTGATGAAAGGCGCCGTCTGCCTGGGCTTATTCCTGGCTTTTTGGGGCGTCCAGTGGGTCATCCCCGACTTCTATCAGGAACTGTTCCGCCTGAGCCTGGCCGGTGATGTCGACGGCCTTATCGAGTATATTTCTTCTTTTGGCATCTATGCCGCCCTCATCAGTATCTTCATGATCACTGTCACCGACATGACCGGCCTGCCGTCGATTCCCTTTCTGACCGTCAACGGAGCCATCTTCGGCCTCGTGCCGGGCCTTATTATTTCCTGGGTCGGCGAAGTCCTGGGGACGGAACTGAGCTTCCTCATCTTGCGGACCGGCCTGCGCCGCCAGGCCATCCACGTCATTTCCCGCCATCACTTGCGGAATCAGCTCGACAAGTACAGCCGCTTCTCGACGCTGGCCATGGCCCGGTCCATTCCGTATATCCCCAACGTCCCCTTTACGGCTATCGCCGCCGTCAGCCACCTCAGCCAGAAAGACCATTTCCTGGCGACGGCTGTCGGCAAGGTCCCGCGGGTCGTCATCGAAGTCCTTTTAGGCCATGACCTCATCCACCTCAGCCAGCACAGTGGGCGGCTGATGTTCTGGGTCGTCCTGACGGTCCTGATCTGCTACTGCTGGCACCGCCATCAGCAGGCTTAGCGGCCGAAGAGGACCATAATGATGCCGCCCAGGGTCGGCATGGCGACGATAGCCGCTTTGAGCAGAGGCTTAGGGGCTAAGTGCGTGAACTTTGCACCTATATAGGCGCCGATGCTCAGGCCCAGCAGGGTCTGGACGAAAATCCACAGGTCCAGTCGGCCGTTGAACAAGTAGCTCAAGCCGCCGGCCGCCGAAATGGGCAGGACGATCATCATGCAGGTCCCGATAGCGTGGAGCAGGGAAATGCCGAAGACGACCATCAGGGCCAGCTGGATGAAGGCCGCGGCGCCGATGCCGAAGGCGCCGGACAGAAAACCGGTAATGAGACCCGTGAAGATGCCGTATATATAGAGTTTCTTGCCCGTTAGGGCTGTCGTTCGTACAGGAAAATGATGAGTCAGCCAGGCATCCTGATAGAGGCGGACATAGAGAATCAGGCCGGAAGCGATGAGCATGAGCGACGTCATCGTCGCCAGCAGCTCAGACGGCATGATGTTGGATACATTGGCGCCGGCAATCGAGCCGATCATACCGCTGCCGCCGATGATGGCCCCAGGCTTCACATCGACTTCATGTTCCCGGTAATGACTGACCGTCCCGGAAATCATGGTAAAAGTCATGGCCGCCAGGGCGACGGCCAGGGCCGTATGGACGGGAACACCGAAACCGACCGTCAGCAGCGTAATCGTGACGCCGGCGCCGCCAGCACCGACAAAGCCGATGACGGAACCTAACAAAATCATGGCAACGAAAATCATAACGAAAAATCCCCCTAAATATATGATATAATAACACATATTATACCATATATTAGGGGAAAGAAAGGACATAACTTATGAATATTACCGTTTATCTTGGCTCCCGCTGCGGGAACCGGTCTTGTTATGCTGATTATGCTTATGCGTTAGGGGCCTGGATTGCCCGCCACGGGCACACCCTCGTTTACGGCGGCAGCCGGACTGGGCTCATGGGGAAACTGGCTGACGGCGCTTTGCAGGCCGGAGGCCAGGTCATCGGCGTGGAACCGCAGTTCTTCATGGATGAGGAATTACAGCATGAAGGCTTGACGAAACTAATCGTGACGCCGGATATGACGTCGCGCAAGCAGCAGATGATGGATTTAGGCGATATCTTCCTGGCCTTTCCCGGCGGTATCGGGACGCTGGAAGAAATCAGCCAGGTCATGAGCCAGGTGAAACTGCATCAGATGGAAGGGCGCTTTGCCTTCCTCGACTTCGATGGCTATTACCAGCCCATGAAGGCCTTGATCCAGCAGATGAGCGACGAAGGCTTCGTCGATAAGGATTGGGCCGACGCCGTACCCTTCCTGCCATCCTTTGCAGCTCTGACGGCCTTTGTCCTCGGCCGCGACTTGCCCAAATCCGGCGAAACGTGGCGCCATTTCAAGAATCATATGTACCGCATCCTCGATTTAGCCGACGACGCCGAAACGGGCGAGACTTACGTCGTCTATAAGACCTTATATGGCGAATACCGCGACTTTATCCGGCCTCTGGACATGTTCCTCAGCGAAGTGGACCATGACAAATATCCCGACGTCCGACAGAAGTGGCGCTTTGAAAAAACGGTGGGACTCTGCTCGTGGAATCCCGCCATTTCCAGTCAATATCTGAAGAAATGAGTCTATAAGCGTTGAATCGCATCGAGGGCCAGCGGCGACCGTTCACATTCGTCGGCCATCATGGTCAGCTGATAGCATAAGGGGCTGCCTTTCATTTTGCCGGCAGCATAAGTCAGGCCGTTGGTCCGTTCATCCAGGAAGGGCTTGTCGATTTGGTTGGGGTCGCCGACGAGGATGATCTTCGTGCCCTTCCCGGCCCGGGTGATGATGCCTTTGACCTGGTTCGGCGTCATGTTCTGGGCTTCGTCGATGATGAGGTATGTCTTTTCCAGGGAGCGGCCGCGGATGAAATTGAGGGCTTCCGTCTGGATGAGCTGGCGGTCGAAGATTTCCTCGATTTTTTCGGCCAGTTCCCGTTCGTTGTCGTAGCGTTCGTCTTCGTTGCTGTCGATGAGCTGTTCCAGGTTGTCGATGATGGGCCGCATGAGGGGCGAAATCTTTTCCTGTTCGTCGCCGGGCAGGAAGCCGATATCCGAATCGAACTGGGCGTTAGGCCGGCAGATGAGGATACGTCGATATTCGCCGGTCGGATGGTTGACGATTTTTTCCAGGCCCACAGCCAAGGAATAGAAGGTCTTTGCCGTCCCGGCCTGGCCTTTGACGATGACCAGGGGCGCTTCCGAAGCCGGCTGCATGAGGGCTTCCTGCATAAAATACTGACCGGCATTGCGCGGCTTGATGCCGTAAGGCGTGACGCGGCTGTAGGTCAGGGGCAGGACCCGTCCCTGATGGACCCGGCCTAAATGGGTTTTACGGAGAGAGGCATCAGCCTGTAAAATGACGAACTCGTTCTCCTGGACCTCCGGCGCATAACTTCGGCCATCCCGGTCAGTCAGGTAGAGCTGGCTGACGGCGACGCCCTGGGTCAGGAAATCATCGAATGCCGCTTCCGGCACATAACAGGTCAGGCGGCCGGTGTAGGCATTTTTTTCCGGCAGGACCTGTTCGCGGCTGAAGTCCTGGGCCTCAATATTCAGTACCTGTGCTTTCAGGCGCAGGACCAGGTCCTTGGTGACCAGGATGGGCTGGCACTGCTGCAGATGACGGCAGACCTTGAGGATACGATTGTCGGCCTGATCATCTGGCAGGGAATCGGGAAGAGCTTCATGGACGCAGTTGATTTCGATACGCAGCGTACCGCCGTTATCCAGGGGGACTCCGTCGAGCAGATTGCCCCGGAGACGCAGGCGTTCTAAAAAACGGATGGCTTGACGGGCATTGAACCCGCGTTCACCATCCGCTTTTTTCAACCCATCCAGCTCTTCGACGACGACCAGGGGAATGACGACGTGATTGTCTTCAAAACACTGCATGGCATACGGCGCCTGAATGAGCACATTCGTATCGAGTACATAAGTCTTTGCCATAAAAAATCCCACCTTTACTCTATTTTCTTCAGCATACCAGCCGAACATATAGAGTCTGTAAAGAAGGGGCAAATTCTATTGCAATTCTTCCGCTGTCGGATCGACGCCGAACCATTTTTGATAGAGCTTGGTATACGTCCCGTCAGCTTTCAAGTCTGCCAGGGCCTGGTTGATGACCTTTTATTTACATAGGAATCTAGGCTGAAGTATATCCAGAAGAAAGGCAGGAATTTCAACTTATCATGTAGAATATTTTTATAAAAGCTATCTGGCTATTTGTAAAGCGTGATATGTAATCGGTGAGGTGATACGATTGTCTTTGGAAAATCAGGAATTGGCCTGTGTGCAGGCTTTTTTAGAAGATAGGGCTTCAGAACAACTCATGACGCGGTTGTTGGCCGATGCTGGGGAAGACTATGCATGGTTCCGGCGCCTGGCGCAGCATATGTTCTGCAGCCACCTTTCGCCAGACGAACAACGGGAGCTCTTGGAAGCGGCCAAGGCGGATACTCAGGGCGACCCCGAAAAAATCCAGGCGGCCCATGATGCCCGTCTGTTGCTGCTGAAATCGGGGATGTGTCTTTCCATCCATGAATCGTGGTATCTCCATAAAGTGAAGCAAATGCCCTTAGAAAAAGCCTTTCGCCAAACCATGACGCGCATTGTCGTAGGCTTCGGCCAGCTCATGTCAGAACCGGGGATTCCCAACGATTTTGAAATGCAGCTATGGTATCGGATTCAAGGATAGCATCGTATATAAGAGAAGGGAGTAGGATACTATTGAATCAGAAAGAGTGGGACCGCATGATTGGCCAGGAGCTGTACGACCCGTTCAATGTCCACGATGACAGCTTCCAGCGGGTCCATGCGGCGCAGCGGAAATTCAATGCCTCTGACGATTTGAACGACCGTCAGGCTTTTGAAGAACTGAAACGCTGTTTTGCCCAGGCGCCAGATGACATGGTGCTGTTGGCGCCGGTCTACTTCGACCATGGTGACCGCATCCGCTTTGGCCGTCATTTCTTTGCCAATACGGGGCTGACCATACTAGACGAAAACTACGTCACCTTTGGCGACAATGTATTTTTAGCACCTCACGTCAGTATCTACACAGCCGGTCATCCTATCGACGCCGAAGTCCGCAATACCAACCTAGAATACGCCAAACCGGTCACTATCGGTTCAGACGTCTGGATTGGTGGTAATGTCGTCATCAATCCCGGTGTCACTATTGGCGATGACGTTGTCATAGGTTCCGGTTCCGTCGTAACCCATGATATTCCCAGCCATGTCGTCGCAGCCGGGAATCCCTGCCGGGTCATCCGTCCCATTACACAAGTCGATGCAGACCTATGGCATCGTAAGTTATCGGAATACAAGAAAAATCAATATTATCTCACCCAATCCCCAAAAAACAACCAAGGAGAAATAATATGCCCGAAAAACAAATCATTGCAAAAAAAATTAACGATTGGTTAAACGCTTGTGTTGATGAGAGCGGGGCTTTCTTTTTGAATACCATAGAAGCTGGCCGCCCTAAGTCGCGTCCTATCAGTTTCCACATGCTAAAAGATGGAGTGAACTATTTTGGTGTCGGCGCAATGAAAGAAGTCTATCGTCAAATGCAAGAAAATCCTTATGTAGAAATTTGCGGACTCATGGGAAAAGGAAAACTCTTCTTCCGTTATTATGGCAAAGCCGTTTTTGAAAAGGGGGATGAACTGGCACAAGAAGCACTGGCCCAACCAGGATATCCGGTCATGAAGAAAATTTATACTCCCGAAAGTGGCAACCGTTTCGCTGTTTTCCATTTAGAAGATGCGACGGCTGAAAAAAGGGCCATGATGTCCGTATTAGAAACATGGAATCTTTGAATCAAGAAAGGAAGTGTCCTTATGGCAACACATGCATTATGGAATCTCTTACAACAACTGAAATCCGATTACGAATGGGTAGAACTCAGCCATCGGCTGAACAACGACAGCCCGTATTGGTCAGGCATGCCTGAAGGCTCCGTAGAAATCGGGAAAACCGTTTTCGATTGGGGCAATCCCATGCTGGAATGTTTGATCCAGACATTCAAATTCCCCGGCCAATTCGGCACGCATATTGATTTCCCAGGCCATTTTGCCAAAGGGACAGCACTGTCAGATGGCTTCGGCGTCCAGCACATGGCCTATCCCTTAGTCGTCATTGACATCAGCGAAAAAGTAGCCAAAGACGTCCATTATGCCGTCACCGTCGACGACATTAAAGCCTATGAAGCCGTTTATGGCGACATCCCGGAAGGCGCCTTTGTCGCCCTGCGGACAGATTGGGCCAAGAACTGGCCGGACAACGACAAGCTCTGCGGCTTCGACGAAGAGGGCAATGAAAATGCGCCAGGCTGGTCTTTGGAAGCCTTGCAATACATCTATGAAGTCCGCCACGCCGCAGCCAACGGCCACGAAACCTTTGATACTAGAAACACCTCCTTTTTAACGGCTTTTTTTTACGGCTTTTTTACTAGGTTTTCAGCAAGTTTTTTTGCCGACTTTTTTGCCGATATTTTGCCGACTTTGATATGAAAAACGAGGAAATTTGACAGTTATTGAGAAAAAGTGAAGATAGTATTACTTGTTGGATAAATGGCTTAGTTATGCGGGATAGAAAGTGTTACAATATGTGCCTCCATTCTCATTTAAAATAACTTACGATAATTTAACGTTATCGGAAGTAATCAAGGGGGCTATTTCTACCCCGCACTCAAAATGACTGCAAAAACGCTGTATCGAGTTCTTCGCAGTCATTGATTGAAATTTATTTATTTTATCTTGGCTATTTGTGATTCTCCCTGCTGATATGGCTATTATTTTTTTGATGGAAACTTTTTCTGTATTTTATAATATATATCGGTTTTCAGATATAGATACATACTGTGGGCTTATGCAGGCTGGCTGGAATCGGATATAGGAACCGTGGTATCTGGTTATATACTAAGCGGAGTCGACGCCTGAATTGTGCGAATCGCTATATAGTCCGCGATATTGTCGTATTATCGCATGATTCGTATGATTTAGTATCAGGCTGATGTGTTAGGTTATCTATGGGTATGGGCCTTTTTTCTATACAGTAGTGTTTTAATAGTTGAGCTAATCAACTTTTTTGCAAAATCAGCCTTTTCTCGTAAAAATAGTTCAAAAAATTATTTCTTGCGAATGATTTTCTCTGGCAGTATAATTACATTTATCTATCAATTTATTTTTACGGAGGGTTATTCGCGATGCAGCGATTTTTGTCTTATGAAAATACGATTTTAGCCGTCGTCATGATGGTATCTTTCATCAATCCTTTTACCAGCAGCGCCCTGACGACCGCCCTGCCTGGCATCGGTACGGCTTATGGTGCGACTGATGCTCAGCTCAGTTGGGTCATTGAGTTGTTCTTGATTTCTTCGACCGTGACCATCATGCCAATCAGCAAGATTGCCGACCGGATTGGCAAGCGTCATATCTTTTTATTCGGCGTCTCCTTGTTCTGTGTCTCTTCGCTGGCCGTTTATTTTGTGAACTCCCTGTACGGTCTGTTCTTGCTGCGCATCCTGCAGGGGCTGGGCAGTGCCAGTATTTTCGCGACCAGCATGGCCATCGTATCCCTGGTCACGCCGCCACAGCGCCGCGGCCGGGCCATGGGCTTTACGATTGCCGCCGTATATTGCGGCCTGTCCTTTGGGCCTGTCCTGGGCGGCTTCTTTTCTTATTACTTAGGCTGGAAGATGATTTTTTATTTCATCGCCTTCATCTGTGCCCTGGCCTGGCTGATTGCGGCCCGCAGCATGACGAAGGAAGAATGGATCGTCAACGCGAAAGGCAGCCTCGATTTGCCTGGCAGTCTGTTGTATGCCCTGGCCATGATTGCCATTATGGTTGGCTTATCGGAAGTAATGACTCTGGCATACGCCAAATATCTCTTAGTTGCGGGCCTCCTCTTGTTCCTGGCTTTCTTATACGGTGAATGGCACCGGAAAAGCCCGGTCCTGCCAGTCCGTATTTTTGCAGGCAACCGCGTCTTCTCTTGTTCCAGTCTGGCGGCCATGCTCAATTACTGCGCGACCTTCGGCATCAGTTTCCTCTTGTCCATTTACTTGCAGCGCATTACCGGCCTCAATGCCCGCGATACGGGGCTGGTCTTACTGATTCAGCCCGTACTGATGGCCCTCTTATCCCCTGTCACCGGGGCCCTGTCGGACCGTATCAATCCAGCCGTCCTGGCTTCTTCCGGCATGATTCTGATTACCTTGGGCCTCTGCCTCTTAGCGGTGAATGTCTCTTACCCTTTTTTCTGGCTCATCGCCCTGGCCCTGGTCATCATCGGCATCGGCTTTGCCCTGTTCACGGCACCGAATAACAACGCTATCATGGGGTCTGTGACGCCAAAATATTACGGCGCTGCCTCATCTGTCGTCAGTACGGTCCGCCTCATCGGTCAGGTACTCAGCGTGGCTATCATCACCCTGATTCTGTCGCAAAGCGGGGCCTCGGTTGCCTCGGATTGGCTGGCCCAGCACATCCAGCAGGCCTTCATCGTCTTTACGATTCTCTGTGCCATCGGCATCGTCCCTTCAGCTGCACGGAGTAAGTGAGTAAGTAGTGATTAGTAATTCGTGGTTCGTGGTTCGCAAAAAAAGCGGCTGTCCTATAAAGACAGCCGCTTTTTGAGTATTAAGTTTGTAGTTTTTAGTGAATGATTAAATGTAAAGCCATCGTCTGCAAACTACAAACTTCGAACTATAAACTATGTTTTTTATTTCACAAAATAATGAGCCGAGTCGTCGACGAGGTTGTTTTCCAGGAGGGCCTTGAATTCCGGGGCGCTCATGCCCGTTGCCTGGGCGGAGAACTGGTAGTCCCCGACTTTCCAATGAGCCGCATAGGACGTGTCACTGATTTTTGCTATGCTGACGGTGACGCCGTCGATGACTTGGTCTTTCCAGGTTACGCTATAGATGCCAGAAATGTCTTTTATGGATTTATCGGCTTTCTGCGGCATCGTGCGGACGCGGACCGTCGTTTCCGGCTGGCCTAAGCGCTGGAAGCCGATATCTGCCGTGTTTTTGCCAATCAAAGAAAGATAGTAGCAGCTGAAGCCGGCGTCGCGGGTCAAATATAAGGGCGTAAAGCCGGCATCTTTGACGACACTTTCATAGGTATCATAAGTTACGATGGGATTGGGCAGCCCCATGGCCTGGACCTTCGGCGTGCTGGCAGCCAGGGAAACGCTGCCGATCATCAAGGCTGCACAGGCTAATACAGCGGTTCTTTTTACAGTATATTTCATTTTCTACACCTCATTCACCATAAAAAAAAATTAAACGTTTAAGTAACTATGAGTATACCCAAACGTTTAATTTCTGTCAAGCTAAAAACTATTCCCACGTTTTCCAGACTTCTGGCATGTAGCCGACGGTCGCCTTGGCGCCATTGCGGACGATGGGCGTCTTTAAGACTTGCTGGTTCGCCAGTATATTGGCATCTTTTTCGTCATCGACGGCATATTGGATGCGGGCCAGCGTATCCTGATCCTTGCATTTCGGATTGAGCATGGCATCGAGGCCGCCGACGGCCTGCTTGACCTTGGTGTATTCGCCTTTACTCAGGCCTTTTTCTTTCAAGTCGATGAACTGGACCTTGATGTTCCGTTCTTTGAAATAGCGGATGGCTTTCTTGGTGTCAAAGCACTTTTTCGTGCCGAAAATCTGGATATTCATGGGACTCCTCCTAATGAGCGGCGGACTGAGGGCTGTGGACCTTCTTTTCCGCGGCTTCTTTTTCTTTATTAGCTTCGATTTCAGCCCACAACTTGTCGGCTGTCGGTTTCCACTGTACGGCATAAGCCTTGCATTTATTGCATAAGTGTTCTGCCGATTCCGGCGACTGCAGGTCCGTCGATTTGGCACCGCTGCGTTTGACCATGGCGGCTAAATACTGCGGATTTTCCAGCATCGGACACGGGCGCAGGTGGTTGTGGTTGAAGGGCTGACCTTTGGCATATTCTTTGAAGAGCGGCTGCTGCAAGCATGAGAGCAGGCTCTGATTGTTGATATTGGCGCTGGAATAATGGATGAAGACGCACGGTTCGACGTCGCCATTGGGGTTGATATGGCAGTAATTGCGGCCGCCAGCGACACAGCCGTCGATGAACTGGCCATCGTTCTGGAAATCGATGGCGAAAATCGGCTTGCCACCCTTTACGCTGCGGATTTCGCGGACCCGGCGTACCATATAGGCCCGCTGTTCTTCTGTCGGCAGCAGGTCCAGCGAGGCGTCGTTGCCGACGGGCATATAATGGAAGTACCACGTAAACCAGACGCCCTTCTTGATGAGCAGGTCCAGGAATTCGTCAGACGTGACGGTGTCGATGTTTTTCCGGGTATAACAGATGGATGTCCCAAAGACGATGCCGTGCTTGCGCAGGAGGTCCATGGCGTGCATGACCTTGTCGAAATCGCCTTCGCCGCGGCGGCTGTCATTGACTTCACGGAATCCTTCGATACTGAGGGAGAAGCTGAGATTGCCTACGTCTGTGACTTCGTCGCAAAAAGCATCATCAATGAGCGTACCGTTGGTAAAAGCGTGGAATTCACAGTCCTGGTGTTTCCGGCACAGACGCAGGATATCTTTCTTGCGCATGAGTGGTTCGCCGCCCGTGAGTAGGTAGAAATGACAGCCCAGGGCCTTGCCTTCGCGGACGATTTTATCCATGACGTCGAACGACAAGTTCAGCGTATGACCGTATTCAGCAGCCCAGCAGCCGATGCAATGCAGGTTGCAGGCGCTGGTCGGGTCGAAGAGGATGGCCCAGGGAATATTGCAGTGATATTTCGCCTTGGCGGCGTCGCGCGTACGCAGGCCGTAAAATCCAGCTTCAAAGCCCAGGTCCATGACGGCCGTCTTGACGACATGCGGGTTCAAGGTATCCAGAGCCGTATTGAGGAAGCGGAACCATTTGCCCCCTTCATCGATGAGCCTGCGTGCATCGTCAAAGGATTCCTTTTCAAAGAGGTCGCCAAACAGATGCTGCATGACATAAGATAAGCGTTTCAATGTTTTTTGACGGTCTGCCGGATTCCGTTCGGCCATGATGCGGTCGACCAGGATTTCGACAGCCTTCTTTTCGATACGATGGGTTAACTTGCTCATACCAATCATCTCCTACAGAATTAAACAATTGAAACGGCGCTGTTTCTATTTCTTTGTATAGTTCTATTATACGCTTATTTTAATAAAAGTCAAAAAAGTCAATATGAATTGGAGAACAAAAGGCTTTTACTTTTTTGATGATATACTTTATAATATACTTGTATATTATTTATTTACACCATAAAGGGGGATTTTTTTATGGCTAAGAAAGAAAATAAGTTCAAGGGGTATGACATTTCGACACAGGCTGTACACACTGGTGTCGGCTATGATGCAGAAACGGGCGCTGTCCGCCGGCCATTGCACATGGCCAACAGCTACAAGCTGCCCGATGATCTGTCGAAGGTCAACTATTCATCGACGGATTTGCTGATGTATGCCCGTAACGGCAATCCGAATCAGCATTGGCTGGAAGAAAAAGTAGCAGCCCTTCACGGTGCCGATGACGCCATCGTCTTGGGAAGCGGCGTCGCCGCCCTTCACGCCCTGTTCTGGACCCTGCTCAAGACGGGCGACCGCGTCGTCTATCCGAAAGTCAGTTATATGGCAGTCTATCGCCTGTTCCACGAATTATTCAACCAGAAATTCGGCGTCGAAACGGTCATGGTCGATATGACTGACCTGGAAGCCGTCAAGAAAGCGATTACGCCGGGGACACGCCTGGTCCATATTGAAACGCCGGACAATCCGACTGATGGTATTTCAGATATCGAAGCCATCGCCAAAATCGCTCATGAAAACGGGGCTGTCTTGTCCGTCGACAATACCTTTGCGTCGCCTCTCAACCAGCGACCACTGGACCTGGGAGCCGATTTCGTCGTCGAATCGCTGACGAAATATATCAACGGCCATGGCGATGCCCAGGGCGGGGCCATCATTTCCAATGATTTGGCAGTGATGGACCGGATCCGCTATGAAGCCCAGGTCAACGTCGGCTCTGTCATCAGCCCCTTCAATGCCTGGCAGATTTTCCGCGGTGCCGTGACCTTCCCCTTGCGGATGGAACGCATCAACGCATCGACGCAGAAAATCGCCGAATGGCTGGAACAGCGGCAAAACGTCACCTTCGTTTCCTATCCCGGCCTGGCCAGCCATCCCGGTCATGAATTGGCCAAGAAGCAGATGAAGCACGGCTTTGGCGGCGTCATTTCTTTTGGCATCGCAGCCGATGACAAGGCCGTCGAACGCTTCTGCGCAGCTTTGAAAGTCGTCACCTTCGCCGTATCCCTCGGCCATGACGAAAGCCTGATTTTCCCGCAGCCCAGCTACGATGAACGCATCAATCTCTACCCGGAAAAATTCCGCAAGGGCTTCATCCGTTTCAGCATCGGCCTGGAAGACCCGGACGACATCATCGGTGACCTGGACCAGGCACTGAAAGCCATCGGCTTATAAAGTCAGCGGAACCAGCGGCTGCCGTACAAGAGAATCGATTGGGGAATCCACCCTGACAGAAAACGGAGCAAGGTCGAGACGACATCCGGCGTGATGACGACTCGACCTTTTTTCACGGCCTGGAAGGAGCGGCGGGCAACGGCTTCCTTCGTCCCGGCCAGGGGAAAATGGCGGAACTGCCGGCCTTTGTCGGTCTGGCTGGCCGTCGCGATGAATTCCGTATCTTTCACCCAATACGGACAGACAGCAGATATGAGGATACCCTGCGGCGCTAGTTCCACGGCCAGTGCCCGGCTGTAGCGTAGGAGAAAGGCTTTTGTCGCCGCGTAGACAGCCAGTTCCGGAATGGGCAGGAAGGCCGCGCAGGAACAAATCTGGACCAGATGACTGCCGGCATGACAATAAGGCAGTACGGCCTGGACCAGGCTGACAGCGGCCCGGTCGTTGAGGTCAATCATGTTTTCCAGGACGCCTGCCGGAACGGCCGCCACAGGTCCCATCTTGCCAAAGCCGGCGGCGTGGATCAAATAACGGACCGTGACCTGGCTGTCGGCCAAGGCTTGCTGCAGCGTCAGCAAAGAAGCCCTGTCCGTCAGGTCCAGGGCGTAGATGCGGCTTTTCGTCGTCAGTTCGCCAGCCAGGGTTTCCAACTGGGGCCGGCGCCGGGCGACGAGCCAGATTTCATCCAATCCTTCTTGGTCCAGCAATTTCGCATATTCCCGGCCCAGCCCGGACGAAGCGCCGGTGACGATGGCTATTTCCATAAGACTCCCTCCTGACAAGAACGATAGCACTGCAAGTATTCGGCTTCGACGTCGGCAAAGGGACGCGGCCGGTAATCGGGGATACAATGGACCTGCGGCGGCTCGCCCTGAGGCTGGTCGTGCAAGAGATAGGTCAGGTCATACCAGAGGAAATCATCGTCAATCCCTTTGAGGAGGCGTGTTTCCCCTTCCGTCAAGGGCTGGCCTAAGAATTTCTCATAAATGATAGCCAGTAATTTGGCTTCCGTCTGCCGGTATATCGGCATGAGCTGCTTCATCGGCCGGGGCACGTCGGACATATAGCATTCCGTCGCATCGTGCAGTAAGGCGGCCAGGACCAGCCGGGACGGCAGCTGGCGGGCTTGTGCTTCTTTGGCGCACTGCAGACAATGTTGGCCGACGGAATAAAAAGTCGTCACATGGCCGTTGCCCCGACAGATGAGCGATAAGGCGTGGGCAATATCTTCGATGCAGATGCTCGCCGGGTCGGGATGGGTGATATCGAAAAACTTTCCGCTGTAGGTAGTGATTTGAGGGGACATGATGTAAGGGTTTCTTCCTTCTCTATATTTTTTGAATCTTGTTATATTATTCCGATAAGTATTACTTATCGGAAAGTTAAGGTTTTATGCTATATTTACGGCATCTTGCCGCCGCGTTTGCCGCCATGATTTCATAAAATCGAATCGAGCTTCTTCATGGCTTCCCGATTGCGTTTATCCGTAATCGTATCGTAAATGTTCGCCGTCGTGGCAATAGTAGAATGACCAAGCCGCTTGGAAACGTAGTCGAGTTCGATATTGTTTTCCAGCATCATTGTCGCATGGGTGTGGCGGAAGGAATGGAAGCTGCCGCCACCGAATTCCTTTTTACACCACATATTGAAGTACCGCATGTCATTACTGTTCATGGGACGGCCGTCTTCACGGGTACAGACGAAATCGCTTTCGACGTAGTCGTCGCCGTAAAGACGATGGTTCTTGGCCTGCTGGGCCTTATGGCGGAGCAGGGCCTTGTATAAGGTTTCATTAAAGGGAATGGTCCGGACCGACGACTTCGTCTTCGGCGTCGCCTTGCAGACGGGCACACCCTTTTTGTCATACAAGGTACTGACCACGGAAAGCGTGCGGTTTTCCATGTCGATATGGGACCATTGCAGAGCCAGGCATTCGCCGACACGCAGGCCCGTACAATAGGCAATCATGCACGGCGCATAATATTTATGCCCTACCGGGAAGGCATGGAAAATAATCTGTATCTGCTGATGTGAAAAGATGACCGGCTTTTTCCGGGGAATATCGAACTTCGGCATCTTGACGTTGGCCATGGGATTGATTTCGATATACTGGCGGTTGGAGACGGCCCAGCGCATGGCGTCGTTGAAGACCGTGAAAATAGATTTGACCGTTGACCGGGAATACCCATCCTCTTTCAGGCTGTTGATCCAGTCCTGGATTTCTGCCGTCGTCAGCGCTTCCAGGGCATAATTGCCGAAACGGGCGCCAATATGCCATTTAATGATGCCGGAATAAGAATCATACGTATTAGGGCCTAAATTGATGCGCACATCCTTTTCCAGCCAGTCCCGCAAAAAAGCCATGACCTTGACTTCCGGCTTTTCCGGCAGCTCCCCGTCTTCATCCAGGGCTTTCATGGCCTGGCGATAGGCTTTCGCCGCCTGGGCATACGAAGTACCGCCGACGCGTTCCACCCGCTGCCGTCCCTGCCCATCTTCCGTCGGGACTTCAATCGTATAATACCATTTCTTGCCTCGTTTTCGTAAATACATATGCGGCACCTCCTTTGTTTACTATTGTACTATGAGAAAAGACAAGATGCAACAAATGTTCCTGTTGAATTTGCCGGTTTAAGGAAAATAAAACAAGTTTCCCATGTGATTACTCATAAGATGATAAAAAACGTCTCATAAGGCCATTTATGAAAATCAGGCGGATTTTTTTGCAAAGAAAGAAACTATGTTCGGTGAAACGAGTATCCTTTCAGCGAACATAGTTTCCGTTTGCTTTATTGGGCCGATATGGTACAATAAAAACAGAGATAGCCCGATGGCGCTACATCGGCTCTCCTCTGAGTTGTTTGATTGAAGAAGGCCGTGTACCGCAAGGTATGCGGTTTTTTTCAGTTCATAAATTTATTTCTTATTAGCTGAAATAACCAGCACAATAAGCGTAGCAAAAGCTATCATTAATGATAATGCTTCGTATACACTCATGCCGATCACCCCGCTTTCGCGAGGAAAACCGAATACATCGAACTATCTCATGGAAATAAGTTTATCATTTTTTTATATGAACTTCAAGGAGAGGTCGCCAACTCGTGTTATTCTTAATAATGGAACCTAACACAAGCTGGCGACTTCTTTATGCTTGAATGAACTGTCTTCAATGGATTTTTTGCTGAATGTAAAACAACTTATCCAGCTGGTCTGTCGGCAGCACCTGAAGATGGGAAATATCGTTCCGTGCCTGGTAGGCGCATTGGAACCAATCGTCGTCTTTTTCTTGGAAGAAGAGGCCCTGTCCCCGCAGGTAGTGCTGCAGGTGGCGGAGTTCCAGGTCCGTAGGACGTTCCAGTTCCTTCCCGTATTCGTCTTTCTGGGGCAGGATCTGCTCTATCATCGTTTCGTATTTCTGGACCAGGTAACGGCGGATGTCTTCGAGGATGGGCAGGATGTGCTGCATTTGTGTCTCTAAGAGGAGTGGGCGCAAGTCAACGGACAACTGTTGCTCCTGGATGACCGTTTCCGGACGGCTATATAGTTCCTGCCGTGCCAGGGCTAGGCAAAGGCGGCCGTCGGTGCCGGCAATTTTGGCAATAATGTCGGCTGTATAGTAGCGCTGATAAAGATTCAACGCCGTGTCCTGCAGACAGGTCATGGCGAAATATTGGATGTCATAGTGATAAAGGTAACGCTGCTGGTCCAGGTCGCATACGCCGGTCATCTTATCCCATGAGGCGATAACTGACGAAGGGGCCCGGAAAATCCAGGCACTCCCTTCCCGTCCGGCCAGGCTGCCTACCGCTGCGGCGGCCTGTTCCAGCCAGGGACAGCTGCCGGAAAGGGAATCGACAAAAAAGACGTAATGCTGCAGCCAGGGCTGACGGATGAGGCTGATTAGCGGCGTTTCATCTAAGGGGTCGAAGCGGAACTGGGGCGCATACTTTTGGGCAATGAAGGCCGTGAACGTATTGAGGTCGGTGAAATCATCGGCGGCAATGCGCACGTAATGGCAATCACAATCATAGCTGGAGATGCGGTCTTTCAGGGTTTCCCGGAAAACATCATCGTCTAAATCGGCATCGATGACCAGGCACTGCCGGTCCAGGATAGCCCTGGCCATTTTCTTGATATACTTATGCGGCCCAGCGACTTCACGCCACCAGATATCCCCGGCTCCTTCATTCCATTCACGATTCTCCATATTCTCTCAGCTTCCTTTCGATATCGTCCCAATCGCCCATCATCATGTAGAAATTGTAGCGATTGAAGACATAGCCCCCTCCTTCTTCTCGATGGAGGATGTTCAGGTCGACCATTTCGTCGATTAAGGCTTGAACCTGTTCATCCCGCATGTCGGCTACCTTATGGACTTCATACGTGCTGCACACGTCCCGAATGGTGTCTACAGTGACCGGCACGACCCGCTGCTGTTCATACTGGTACTGATAGGCGACGACGAGGGCGATGATGGCATAGTAATTGTCCTTATCCAATTCCAAGGTAATCATGAACATGTCATCGATTTTATGACGGAATTTTTCGTCTTTCAGCAAATCTTTCAAGTAGCTTTCGTCCAAGGGATACGGCGGCGTATTACAGTCGTTGAAAAGCTGGCTCTTATATTGGCTGCGGACGCTTTCGACGAGGTTCTTGCCATAATACTGGATCAGGCCTGGAAAGTAATTGGTCTGGGCCAGGATGGTACTGATGATATCCTGGTTACGGACTTCAAAGCCCAGATAACTGAGGGGCTTGAGGAGGAGTTCGTTGGCTTCCAAGTAGCCAAAGGGCTTGACGACCAGGTGGTCGAGTTGGGCGAAGACGGTATTATCGCCTAGCTGCTTCCGGTCGAAGCGGATGACGTTATGCAGGCCGGCGAAGATGAATTTAAAGTGGCCCGGCACGTAGTCACGGAGGTCCTTCAGCACCTCGATAGGACGGTTCTGATTCTTCGCGGCATCGACGAGGAAATGGTCTGATTCATCATAGAGGATCATGAGCTTATCGATTTTTTTCTTTCCCTGAGTCAATAAGTCTTTCATTTCCCGACCTAGTTCATCCCAGGTGCGGACGTGTTTATTCAAGATACCGGCCCGTTTGAGTTCATCGCACGTATCGCGCAAGACAGCGTCACAGGCCTTTGTCTTGATGTCGAGATAAATGGCATAACTTCCCTGTTCCGGATGATGGACCAAGTAGCGTGTCTGCCGCAGGAGAGCACTCTTGCCCAGCTGTCGGCCGCCATAGACGAAGACCGGACCCGCCATGTCCTGGATGGCTGCCAGTTCAGCGGACCGGCCGATGAACATTTCCGGTGGTACCCGGGCTTCACTGATAAAGGGCTGGACGTAGGCAAATGGCAGGGCCAGGGCCAGCATTTTATCGTTGCGGTCGTTCTTTTCAAAATGCGTCAGATACAGGGCCAGGACCCGGTCCAGGACCAGGACGTTCTGCATATCCAAATTAGTTTTCATGAGTTTGGCCAATTCGCGCCGTTCCGAAAGGGTCAAGGCCGAATCGAGGAAAAAGAGGGTTCCCTTTTCTTTCGTTAAGCTGAGCTGGGAAATTTCGTTGACAATGCTTTGCGGCGTGTGATTCCCCCGGAAAAGGACGACGTCCAGTCCATTGTAATAGGCACCGCTGCCAAAGACGGTAAAGGGATGACGGAATTGGGGCACCTTCTTTTCAAAGCGCACGTTGTAGCAGGTACAATTCTTTTCGACCTTGCTGACCTGGATATCGGCGATGTTCCCATACCCCAGGCCTTCTAACAAAGGCTGCATCGATTTCCCGGAAGCGCTGGATTCGGCCGACCAGGCTTCGACGAAATCGAGGGCATCCTTTTCCTTGCGGTTCAGGCGGTCATGGAGCCGTTTATTGTGAATCCCCGGTTTTTGGTCGTAAATATTTTTCAAAGACAGCTTTTTGTTCCGATTACACAAATCGTATTCAGCCTGATACTGTTCCAGGAATTGATTGAACGTCTTCAGGCCGAAATCGCCTTGATAATTTAGGATGAGCTTCATTTCACGGAGGCTCTTGTGAGCACAGCGATGCAAATAGTCTTCGACGATGGTCAAGTTGCCATGGTCCAGCCATGCCTGGATTGGGTCCAGCCAGGTCAAGTCTTCCTCCTGGATTTGGGAGCGGAACTGGTCCAGTTCATGCTGTACGCTCTGGCGGCGGGGTTCCGCTTCTTCGTCGATATGTGTCAGGCAGCTTTGGAGCAGGTCCTTATACAAAGCAAAGTTCTGGGTCTGCCTGAAATGGCTCCTCCCTTTATCGGCTGCGGCAAAATAATGTTCCAGCCGTTCTTTGCCGATGATTTTGCCATAGTTGGCCGCCAGTTCGACGTCGCTCCGGTAATTTTCCGTATCGGCTGCGGCATACTGCAACCCGTACTGCAAGACTGTATCCCGCTTCCCGACTCGCTTTACCGCATCATCCAGGCCGGCGATTTGCCGGGCTATGCCCAAATTATAAACATGGACAGCCTGATGATAGGCGTCCTGCCAGGAAAGGACTGCTGCCGGCTGGATCAGGAGCATACGGATATACTGCTGCAGGCGCGGGACGAGCGGGTATTCCCCGTCATAGTCCGGCATCAAATCGGGCAGATAATCGGAATCCAGTTCAAAGGCATTGGCCTTCAATAAAGGGGCGTAATAAGGTTCGCCGCTGGAACAGCCCTGGAACTGTTGGGTTAAATCGTCCAATAAGGAATGAAGCACTTCTTTTGCCAGGTCATCCATCACGGTATCTGCGATCTTTCCGGCCAGGTCCGCTTGGGCCTGTTGCAGCAGAGTCAGCCCGTTCTGCCGGTGCTGTGCCAATACGTCCCTCGAAATAACCGGTTGGCTCTGTTGCTGCAGTGCCGCCTGTTTGGCCAGGATATAGCGGCAAAGGATGAGCACAGATTTCTTGATCAATTTGATTTGTTGCGTCGCATCTTTTCCCAGGAAGCGTTCGTTCTTTCGTTCACCCACAGGAATGCTGAACCAGACGCCGTCCAAATATTCTTTTACTTTATTTTCATTGACTAAGCGGTCTTCTACCTGATTTATCGGCGTATCCGCCGTCAAGGGCGCGTTGAGGAAGATATTGCAAAAATCGCTGAGTTCCGTAAGGTCGAAGGCGTCGACGTCTTCAAAATATTGGATGACCTGCCCATGACCGCCGTATAACAGAGAGCGCAGTTTACGCAGCCGGGGATGGCGCGACGGCTTCCGTTCATCCATGCACAGGGCCTGGTACTGTTCGGCTACGGCCTGGCGGGCCCCATCGAGATTGACAGGCTGGCAATCCGATGCGGGCTGCTGCAGACCATAAGCCAGGGACCTGCCTTGGGTTTCGGCGAAGTTCTTACATAAAGATACAAATTGTTTCAACGCCGGAATGGCCGTAAAGGCTTCGTTCGGCTCTTCATTGATGCGGCTCCACGTCTTGCTCAGCAAATAGCCTTTCGGTTCAGCCGGAGCGAAAAAGGCGCGGACCATGGCGGCAGCATTCAGGACATCCCGGGACTGGCCCATTTCGATACCCGACAGGGAAATCATGGAGTCCCAGAAGTCGAATCCGTCAGAATGAGCAGCCATATCATATAGCGGATCGCCGAGGATATATGAAATCTCATCACATAAATCGTTCCAGTCTCCTTCGTCGGGGCCTGCCGTGTTGGCCAAGGCATGGAGCCAGAAGCTGCCCTCGGCTCGATGACCTTTCTGGAGCAGCTGGCTGAAGGACTGCAAAGCGTCGCCGCTATCCGTGATTACGTTGGCCCTATCCGTGACTGCATCAGCCGTCGTGTCAGGCACCGCTTCTTCTGACGGCACCGGTTCCGGCTGGACTTCTTCCGTTTTTTCTGTTTCTTCCGGTACTTCTGGTGCATCGGGTTCATCCGGCCCATCCAGGTCCGGGACTTCCGAGACATGGTCATTAAGGAAAAGCATTTTTTGCGTCTTTTCCCGGATATCCAGGCAATCGGGGATGTCGACTTCGGCTTTCGTCACAGCCACGGCAAAGAGATTGTCTGCCGTCAGGGGTTCGCCTTCTGCCGAAAAGAGATAATTTCCGTTTTCATCGGGATGGGTCAAGGCAACGTAGACATCTTCTGTTCCGAAGCGGGTCAGCCAGGGCTTGGCGTCTTCCAAAGAATCCGTCAGCAGCAGCTTGACAGCCGTCGATTTCGCCAAGTACTGGAAGTCTTTCTGGTCAGCCTCCAGCTCGGCTTCCGAAAAAGGCGGCCTGATGAGAAGGTATGCCGGCAGAAAGGTTCCATTATCGTCCATCATGGACTTCCCAAAAATCACGTAGCCAAAAAGAGCCTGGCGCTGGGACCTGAAAAAGGCCATTCCATACGAACTGTGGTCCAATGTTTGAAGGACGAAACGTTCCATTTCATATAAACGGCTGAAACAGGGCCAATCAGCCATTCTCGTAAAGTAAGGGATGTCGAAATATTTGCGCACTCTGTCGCGCTTCAAGACCTCATACGTTTCTGGCGTGAGCCGGTAAAAGGACTGCGTTCCCCACTGATACTTAGCAGCCAGGCCCCAATCCAGGAAGCGGCTGCGAATGGCTTGGAGCCGCTTTTCCAAGGTATCGGCGCCTGCTTTTTTCTGCTGGTCTTTCAAACCCATGGAAAGCCGGGCTTCTTCCCCTTCGATGGCAAAGTCATGGAAACAGAGGGTCATGAGCCAAAAGATAGCTGTGCCATCCGTCTGTTCAGCGAAATGCTGGATATCATGCGTAAAGGATTTAGCCCCTTTTAGTTTAGCACGCAAGGGCTTCTGTTGTACTAACGTCATCCCGTCAGGCATAGGCGGCGCCGGATTCGTTGTTTCAGGGGCCGGCGCTGGTGCTGGTTCCAGTGCCGGAGTGGAAGCTGGGGCAGGTGTCTCTGTGGTGGCGGCTTCCTCAGGCGCTGCCGCAGACTGCCTGCCTGTAAAGCGAAAATCATGATAGATGCAGGCCAGGCTAATATCCCCACTGAACTGGCTGCGCAGGTAATCGGCCAGTTCCCGGTCTAAAAGGGGCCCGCCGAAATGGACGGCTTCCAGGAAGCGGATATATTTTTCAGCTTGTGCCGATAGCTCGTCAAAAGTCAGAGACAGCTTCAGCAGGGCTTTGACATCGTCTTGCATCTGGCGGAACTGACTGGCTACGGTGTCATCCGTTCCCATGTAGGCGACGTCGAAAATGCCTTTTAATTGATGTACCATCGCCTTCATGGCTTCGCGGTTTTCCTGTTCCCGGTGCCATGCTTCAATCCGTTCCCATAACTCATCGGCCTTATCGGCCGTTGCAATCTGGACCTGCGCCATTGCCTGACATAGCGCATCCTGGGCTTGGCTCAGGCTTTGCAAATCGTCCCGGATAACTTGCTGCTGCCGTTCCGGGAACCACAATCCAGCATCCAGGGCCTCACATAACTCCTGGATATGCTGCCGGCTGTCCTGTCGAACGGCCATCATATGCTCGTAGAGGCCTTTAAGCTTTTCATACTCATCCATTCCAGTCATCTCCTATTCCATAATCTTTTGACTCACTGCGAATAGTCTCTATTCATTAATTCGATACGGAACAGGAAAATCCTGCTATTTTTCCATTTGCTTTATCAAGCCGATGCGTTTTTTCAGGTTGCAAATTATTTTTTATAGAATATTTACGCTGTTTATACATTCCTTTGTTATACTAAAAAGACTAGCACAGAAAAGGAATGATAGATAGTGAAGAAATTGACTTATGAAAATATTGCCCATGCCAAGGAGCTGAATGTTTATTTAGAACAGGGAAACCGGGTCCTCGATGCCCTGGGTTATACGGACCATTCACAAAAGCATACGGCTAAAGTGGCCGTCACGGCCGGCAAAATCCTGAAGAAGCTCGGCTATGATGCCCACATGGTGGAACTTGTGCGCATTGCCGGTTATATGCACGATTTGGGAAACAGTATCAACCGCGTAGACCATGCCCATACGGGGGCTCTCATGGCGTTCCATTTCCTGCGCGACTGGGGCGCACCGCCGGAAGATATTGCCGCCATCATCTCGGCCATTGGCCAGCACGATGAACGGAGCGGCATCGCTTTTGACCCCCTGTCTGCTGCCCTTATCCTGGCCGACAAGAGCGACGTCCGCCGGGACCGCGTCCGCAACACCGTGCCGGAAACCTTCGACAAGCACGACCGCGTCAATTATGCCGCCCTGTCATCGAAGCTCCACGTCGACACGCACAAGAAAGTCATTACCTTGAACATCGAGCTCGATGAATCGATTTGCTCCATGATTGATTATTTTGAAATCTTTTCCCAGCGCATGCTCATGTGCAAGCGGGCAGCCGAAGTCCTGGGCCTGCGCTTCAAACTTGTAGCCAATGGCAATAAAATTGCATGACAGCTTCTAACTACATATAATTACCATAAAAAGTACATATTTCGCAGCTTATCGAAAAGAAGGCGACACCTAATTTTTAACATTTAGGCATGTTGCCTTTTTCTTTTCCATGATACACTTATAATATAGTTTAAGATATGTTGTAGAGAAAGGAATCATGCATATGCTACGTTATGGAAAAGGAACACTTCTCACTACGGTGATGGCCGGACTGCTGGCCCTGTCCCTGCTGACGGCAGGCTGCGGCAGCACGACGCCGACTAAGAGCGCCGCTGTATCGGTTAAGGCCATGAAAGTCCTCCAGCAGGATACGGCTGTGAGCCACGACTATTCGGGTCAGATCAAATCGACCAACGCCGTCACCATCAAGCCCCGCGTTTCCGGAGAAATCGTGGAGAAATACTTCACGGCTGGCGATCCTGTCGAAAAAGGCCAGCCCTTGTATAAAATCGACGACCGCCAATATGAATCGGAAGTCCTCTCAGCCAAATCGAATGTCGACAAGGCCCGGACGACGCTCAATAATTCCCTCGTCGACTTGAACCGCTATCAGCAGCTGGCCGCCTCCGGTGCCGTAGCCGAACAGACCCTGACCAACCAGCAGGCCACGGTGGACAGCAATCAGTCGAGTTACGACGATGCCAATGCCCTCTTGCAGAAGGCCCAGGAAAACTTAGACGACACCATCATCAGGGCGCCTATTTCCGGCAAGCTCTCTGTGGACGACGTCCCCAGCGGGACTTATGTCACGGCAGGCAATACGGCCCTGGTATCGGTCGGTTCGATCAACCCTATTTACGTCCAGTTCTCGATTAGTGAAAATGAATTCTTGAACTTCCGCATGGCCAATGACAATGAGCCAGAAGACTCTACGCCGCCGACGGCATCCCTGACTTTGAGCAACGGTAAGAAATACGATGAAACGTCGACATCGTACCAGTTCGACCGGGAAGTATCGGACAGTACCGGTACGATTACGGTCAAGGCCCTCTTCAATAATGCCGACGGCGTCCTCCTGCCGGGGATGTTCGCCCGTGTCACCATGGAAGGCCACCCCTTGAAGGATGCCATCCTCGTGCCTCAGCGTGCGGTCCAGCAGGTCCTGGACCAGTCCTTCGTCATCGTCGTCGGGAGCGATAATAAGTCCGTCGCCCGCGTCGTCACCTTAGGCGACCAGGTCGGCAGCTACTATATCGTCAAGGGCGGCCTCGATAAGGACGATGTCGTCGTCGTCGAAGGCCTGAGTAATCTGAAGGAAGGCCAGGACCTGGACGTCACCATGACCACGGCTGATGAATTGGGCCTGTCCCTGACGGCATCCGATTCGTCGGCATCGACTTCTTCCGTATCGCTTACGGCTAAATAAGGAGGCGCGTCATGTCTAGTTTCTTCATCCGACGGCCTATTTTCGCCATCGTCATTTCCATCATCATCGTCATCCTGGGGGGCCTGTCTCTCCTATCCCTGCCTATCGCCCAGTATCCGCAGATTTCGCCGCCGACGGTCAATCTGAGTACGACCTACACTGGTGCCAATGCGACCATCGTCAATCAGACCGTCGCCCAGGTCATCGAAGACCAGCTCAAGGGCGTCGACGATATGTCCTATATGTCCTCGACGTCGAGCAACGACGGTTCGTACAGTCTGTCCGTCGTCTTCAGCCTGGACAGTGACGGCAATACAGATGCCATCAACGTCCAGAACGACGCCAATCTGGCCAAGAACAGCCTGCCCAGCGACGTACAGACCCAGGGCCTGACCGTCCGCCGGTCGTCCGGCGACATGGTCCTCATGGCCAACATCTATTCGCCGAACGGCACGTATAACCAGGCGTTCCTCAAGAATTACGCCGATATTTACCTGCTCGACAAAATCCAGCGCATCGACGGCGTCGGCAACGTCAATACCTTCGGTTCCAGCTATGCCATGCGCGTCTGGCTCAATCCGGAAAAACTGGCCGAACGCGGCCTGACCGTATCGGACGTCATTGCGGCCATCAAGGAACAGAACATGTCGGCTCCGGCCGGGACCATCGGCAGCCTGCCGGCACCGGCGACACAGGAAAAACAGTACAGCGCCAAAGTCGAAGGCCAGCTGTCGACGCCGGAACAATTCGGCAATATCATCTTGAAGTCTGCCTCGAATGGCCAGTTCGTCTACCTCAAAGATGTGGCCAATATCCAGACGGGGACGCAGAACGAAAGCAGCAACTCCAAAATCAACGGCAAGACAGGGATTGGCTTCGGCATCCAGCTCTCCAGCGACGCCAACGCCCTGGACACGATTACGGAAGTCAAGAAGGTCCTGGAACAGGCCAAGGAAACCTTCCCGCCGGACCTGGATTATACCATTGTCATGGATAACACGAATTTCATCAACGCGTCCATTAACGAAGTCAAAGACACGTTCGTTGAATCGCTGCTCCTGGTCATCCTCGTCGTCTTCGTCTTCCTGCAGAAATGGCGGACGACGCTCATCCCGGTCCTGGCCGTGCCGGTTTCTATCGTCGGGACCTTTGCGTCCTTTAAGGTCCTCGATTTTACCATCAACACCCTGACCCTCTTCGCCATGGTCCTGGCCATCGGCCTGGTCGTCGACGACGCCATCGTCGTCATCGAAAATGTCGAGGAGCATATGTCCAAGGATAAACTGTCGGCCAAGGACGCGACAGAAGCGGCCATGAAAGAAGTCCAAGGGCCGATTATCGCCACGACCGCTGTCTTGGCCTCGATTTTCATCCCTGTCGCCTTCATCGGCGGCGTCACGGGCGTCCTCTACAAGCAGTTCGCCGTGACCATCACCATTTCCGTCGTCATCTCGGCTTTCGTCGCCCTGACCTTGACGCCGGCCTTATGCGGTGTTCTCCTGAAGCCCGATGATAAGGCCATCCAGGCCGGGCCGCTGGGTGCCTTCTTCCGCGGGTTCAACCGGGCTTTCGACCATTTCAAGGACCGCTACACAGGGAAAGTCGGCTGGATGATCCGTCATCTGAAATATGCCGCCGTCTTCCTCATCCTGGTCACGGGCCTTATGGGCATTTGCTACAAGGTCCTGCCGTCGACGTTCGTCCCCGACGAAGACCAGGGCGTGTTCATGGCCAGTATCACCATGCCTGAAGGGACGTCCCTGAACCAGACCATCAAGACCGTCGACGCCGCTGCCGAAGAAACGCGCAAGATTCCCGGCGTCAAAGATGTCATGACCCACGCCGGCGGTTCCACGTCGAATACGGGCAACCTCTATGTAGCCCTGGAAAATTGGGATGACCGCAAATCGAATGACCTCAGCGCCGAATCGATTATCGCCAAGTTCAATAAGACTGTCGTCCCCAACCATCCCGAAGCCCGCGTAGCCGCTTTTAATCCGTCATCCCTCCCCGGCATGGGCCAGGAAGGCGGCTGGACCATGCAGCTCATGGACAATACGGGCCTGTCCGATACGGAACTGGGCAACGCGGCCAACCAGGTCGTCGCCGCCTGCTCGCAGCGGCCGGAATTATCCGGTGTCCGCACGAGTTATGCCACCAATACACCGAGCGTGGCCTATACGGTAGACCGTGAAAAAATCAAGAATCTGGGCATCGAATTGTCCGACGTCTTCACGGCGCTCCAGACCAATTTCGGCGGTTCGTCGGTCAATGACTTCACCCAGTTCGGCCGGTCGTACAAGGTCATCGTCCAGGCCGACACGTCGTACCGCTCTCAGGCAGACAGTCTGAAATTCATTTCCGTCAAGTCGTCATCAGGGAAAATGGTTCCCCTCGATACGCTGCTGACCAGCTCCATGACCACCGGCCCTTCGTCGATTAGCCGGTTCAACGGCGTCCGCAGCGTCACCATCCAGGGCAGCGCCGCCAGCGGCTACAGTTCCGGTGAAGCCATGGCAGCGGCCGAAGAAGCGGCCAAGAGCGTCATGCCGACGGGGATGACCATCGAATGGTCCGGCCAGAGCCGCGAAGAAAGCACGTCGTCCAGTTCGACGACGAAAATCCTGATCATGGCCCTGGTCTTCGCCTTCCTCTGCCTGGCTGCCCTCTATGAAAGCTGGTCCATGCCGTTCGCCGTCCTGTTCACCGTACCGACGGGGATTTTCGGGGCTGTCGGCTCGGAATACATCATCCGCCAGCTGGCGACCTTGTTCAACGCCAATGCCAGCGGCTTCTTGAACAGCGTCTATATGCAGATTGGCGTCATCATGATCATCGGCCTGGCGGCCAAGAACGCCATCCTCATCGTCGAATTCGCCAAAGAGCGTGTCGACAAGGGTATCGACCCGATGGAGGCCGTCGTCATCGCCTCCAAGCTTCGCCTGCGGCCAATCCTCATGACGGCCTTTACGGCCATCATCGGCTGCCTGCCCCTGGCCTTTGCCAGCGGTGCCGGCGCCGGAGCCCGCTGCGGCATGGGTGTTGCCGTCGTCGGCGGCATGACCTTTGCCACCCTCTGCGGCCTGCTCCTCATCCCGGCGTTCTACATCATTTCCGAAAAAATGGCCCGTAACTTCTGGAAAGCCACGGGCCTGAAACGAATCAAATTCAAATACCGCATGTTGAGGCGGTGAAAAAAGAGGCTGTCCCATTAAGACAGCCTCTTTTTGAGTTTTAAGTTTGTAGTTTTTAGTTTGCAGCAAA
>OFRZ01000613.1_pt1 | contig 31044 bp, 22 predicted proteins | sample 1543181 | NCBI WGS metagenome assembly OFRZ01 (sample SAMN04209245, study PRJEB22552) | human gut metagenome | biome: gut; material: feces | host: Homo sapiens | place: USA: Oklahoma | reverse complement strand
CTCTCAGTCAGCTACGCTGACAGCTCTCCTAGCAGGAGAGCCGGGCCGCCAGCCACTAGCCACTAGCCGCCAGCCACTAGCCACCAGCCACTAGCCGCCAGCCACCAGCCACTAGCCACTAGCTGCTAACTGCTAACTGCTAAAAAAGCGCTGCCGCATATGCGACAGCGCTTTTTTTCACTGCGTATTTTCACCGTATTCGTTATAGAGTTGTTTGAGGATGTTCTTTCGTTCTACCATGCCCAGGAGCTTCTTGTCCTTGACGATGGGGATGGCTTTCAGGTGTTCTGCGACCATGACGCTGGCCAGGTCTTCCATGGTGGCGTCCGGGCCGGCCATGATGACTTTTTTTGTCATGAGTTGTTCAGCCGTGCAGGCAAAGAGTTTCTTGAAGCCCTGCTGGTATTCCTTGAGGTTGCCGTAATAGATGTTGGCTCCCAGGAGGTTGACGTATTGGGGGACACAGGGCTTGACTTCCTTGTACAGGAGGTCTGCGTCGGTGACGATGCCGATGATTTCCTTGTCGTCTTTGATGATAGGAATGGCCGTGATGTTGTTTTCTACGAACATATCGACGAGGTCAAAGATAGACGTATCTTTCTGCGCCGTAATGACATTTTTTTCCATGATATCTGCTGCCGTTTTCGACATAAGATCAACCCCTTTATCATAAATTCGATGGGAGCATGACTCCTATTCAATTACATTATACCATATTTTGGGCGTATAGGGACGGCTGTTGCCGTCCCGCCGGTCGCTATCCACCAACCCCTGGCTGCTAAACTCTTAAAAGAGGCTGTCGCATTAAGGCAGCCTCTTTTTGAGTTTTAAGTTTGTAGTTTTAAGTTTGTAGAAAATGGTAAAAAATTTAAAGCCAACTTCTACAAACTACAAACTCCGTACTACAATCTATAAAGTAAAAGGGGCCTTGCATGATGGCAAAAATCTTCGTGCGACAGCCCCCTACAGCGGCCTGCGACCAGCGAACTGCGGCCTGCGTTCTCTACTAAATTTAAAACCATCCGCTAACAACTAACTGCTAGCCACTAACAACTTTAAAGGGCTTGTCGTCGTGCGACAAGCCCTTTTTTCACCAAATCATGGTATAATAGGAACATATTTTACTAGACTAAAGGAGCGATGGACATGACCATAGATTATTTAGTAGCCGACCCTAGCGGCAATACGACGATTCTGGTGCTGACGCCAGTGCCGAAAGAGGAACACAGTGCTTTGGCGGCGAAGTTATTGGCCCTGCCTGGCATCGAAGCGGAACAGGTCGGCTATGTGACCCGCGAAGCGGGCAAGCCCCTGCGTGTCGACATGATGGGCGGCGAGTTCTGCGGCAATGCATCGCGGTCGGCGGCGGCCTGGGCCCTGGCCTGTGACGGCGGGACACAAGGCGTATACGATGTATCCTGCTCGGGCTGCGATACGGTCCTGCCGGCTAAGGTCGCCCAGAAAGGCGATGGCCTGTACGAAGCCTTCATTGAAATGCCTTATCCCGAAGATGTGAGCGGCGTCCTCGTCGACGCCGGCAATGTGCCGGCCCGTTTTTTCCGCGTCGATTTGCCGGGTATTACGCACTTCGTCCACTTCGTGCCTGATTTAGCAGGCATTGATAAAGAGAAATACTGGCATATCCTGGCTGATTACGTCGATGGCGAGGATTTCCCGGCTTACGGCCTGATTCTCTGCGATACGAAGGAACAGGCCATGATTCCCGCTGTCTACGTCCGCGATACGGACACGCTCTATTGGGAAAACAGCTGCGGCAGCGGATCGGCAGCCGTCGCCGCGGCCCTGGCCTGCACGACCCATAAGAACGTGGCCTGCTACATGAAGCAGCCCGGCGGTACCCTGGCCATTGCCGCCAAAGTCGGCGAACAAGGGGAACTGCAGCAGATTTTCATCGGCGGTCCCGTCAAATTGAGCCAAGTCCGAAAGGCAACTATATGATGAACGATAACGGGATTCCCACAACGGGCCGCCTTAACAGGACGGCCCCTACAGTGCGACATCTATGATGTCGCTGCGGCCTGCGAACTACTACACCCGCGGTCCAGCCTGGATGATTTCTTCGGGCATGTCGGGGTACTTGGTCTTGAAGTTTTCGTAGAACATGGCGGCGACTTTCTTGGCCATGATGTCGTAGGACTTCTTGTTGTCCCACGTCGCCCGCGGGTTGAGTATCTGGTTGGGCACGCCTGGGCAGACCTGGGGGATGTCGACGTTGAAGCGCATGTCGTGACGGTAGGGGACATCGTCGAGTTGGCCGTTCAAGGCGGCGGTGATCATGGCCCGCGTGTATTTCAGGTCCATGCGGCTGCCGATGCCGTAAGGGCCGCCGGTCCAGCCCGTATTGACCAGGTAGACCTTGGTATTATACTTTTCGATGCGTTCGCCGAGCATGCCGGCGTAAATATCCGGCGCCAAGGGCATAAAAGGTTCGCCGAAGAGGGTCGAGAAGGTCGGAATCGGTTCGGTAATGCCCTGTTCCGTGCCGGCGACTTTCGACGTGAAGCCCGTGACGAAGTGGTACATAGCCGCTTCTTTGCTGAGCCGCGAAATGGGCGGCAAGACGCCGAAGCTGTCGGCCGTGAGGAAGATGATGACCGTCGGGATGCCGCCTTTGCCGGGCTGGGCCGCATTGGGGATGTAGTCGATAGGGTAGCCGGCCCGCGTATTTTCGGTTATCTTGCTGTCGAAGTAGTTGGGATGGCGCGTGTCTTCGTCGAGGACGACGTTTTCCACGAGCGTGCCGGCCTTGATGGCATTGTAGATATACGGTTCCTTTTCGGGGTTGAGGTTGATGCATTTGGCGTAGCAGCCGCCTTCAAAATTGAAGATGCCCCGCGGCGACCAGCCGTGTTCGTCGTCGCCGATGAGCTTGCGGTTCGGGTCGGCCGAAAGGGTCGTCTTGCCCGTGCCGGACAGGCCGAAGAAGATGGCCGTTTCCTTGGTGACCGGGTCCATGTTGGCCGAGCAGTGCATGGGCAGGACGCCTTCGTTGGGCAGGAAATAATTCATGACCGAAAAGACGCTCTTCTTGATTTCCCCAGCATAGCGCGTACCGGCGATGAGGACGGTCCGCGATTCGTAGTCGACGAGGATGGCCGCCTGGGAATGAGTGCCATCGATCTGCGGATTGCACTGGAAGCCCGGGGCGACGAGGATAGTGAAGTCCGGTTCGCCATACTGGGCCAGTTCTTCCGCTGTCGGCCGAATGAGGAGGTTGCGGATGAAGAGACATTCGCTGGCCAGTTCATTGACGACGCGGAATTTCTTGCGGCACAGCTCGTCGGCGCCGGCAAAGCCATCGAAGAGGTAAATGGGCCGGTTCTGGAAGTAAGCCAGGATTTTGCTCTTGAGGGCGTTGAATTTTTCTTTGGAAATGGGCCGGTTGATGTTGTTCCAGGCGATGTAGTCGTGGATGGACGGCGTATCGACGATGAACTTGTCATCCGGTGCCCGGCCGGTATATTTACCGGTCCGCACGACCAGGGCCCCAGTGTCGCTGAGGACGCCTTCGCCATTCAAGAGGGCCTGTTCCGTCAGCCAGGCCGGCGACATATTGCGGTATACTACTTTGGGATTCATGAGTCCTATGCGTTCTAAACCATATGTCTGTTGCATATCTATCACTCCTTTGAGATTAGTGGCTAGTGGTTCGTGGTTCGTGGCTAGTGGCTAGTGGTTCGGGTCCCATAGACCGCTTGCGTAGGGGCCGTCCCAAAGGGCGGCCCGGCTCTCCTGCTAGGAGAGCTGTCAGCGCAGCTGACTGAGAGGTTAATCAGCGGCTGACGGTGGCAGATCATGGGATTCCCACAAACGGCCTGCGGCCTGTGAATACCTATCTCTTTTAATCATACCAATGTGCTAAATATAGTATAATACAATCTGGTACACTATTTCAAATTGCATACTGAATACACGATAAAGGTCAAATTCTTAAAAAATACTTGACTATTTGACTTTTTGCTGTATGATATTGGTGTAAGGGTACCTGAAGGTATCCGCCACTACGGCAGAATCGTACAAAGGAGTGTTTGAATATGGCGAAAGAAACCCATGAATTTCAAGCTGAAACGAAACAATTACTGGACTTGATGGTCCATTCTATTTATACGAACCACGAAATCTTCCTGCGCGAACTGATTTCCAATGCATCCGATGCCATCGACAAGCTGCATTACCAGTCCCTGACCAATGGCGACCTCCTCGAAGGCGATACGGCCTTTGAAATCCATTTGACGCCTGATGCCGATGCTCACACGCTGACGATCTCCGATAACGGCTTGGGCATGAATAAACAGGATTTGATGGAAAACCTCGGTACTATCGCCCAGTCCGGCACCAAGGCCTTCCTGGAAAAATTGAAAGAATCCCAGGATGCCGACAGCACGGATAAGGACCTCATCGGTCAGTTCGGCGTTGGTTTCTATTCGGCCTTCATGGTCGCCGATAAAGTCACGGTCGTCACCCGCAAGGCCGGCGAAGAACAGGCTTATAAATGGGAATCCACTGGCGACGGCGAATACAGCCTGGAAGAATGTCAGAAACCGAAACACGGCACGACGATCATCCTCAGCCTGGGCAAGGACTTCTACGGCGACGACAGTGAAGAAAACTATACCGACAAGATGACCCTCCAGAGCCTGGTCAAGAAGTATTCCGACTATATCCGCTACCCGATCACCATGGACTTCACGACCAAGGAAAAACCGAAGGACGCCGACGGAAAGGTCATCGAAGACGCACCGGAAGAAGTACATACGGAAACGCGGACGCTGAACTCCATGCAGCCTTTGTGGACGCGCAATAAATCGGACATCAAACCGGAAGAATATAAGGAATTCTTCCAGCATCAGTTCTATGAATGGGAAGAACCGATGGAAATCTTCCACAACCGCGTCGAAGGGGCCGTCGATTACACGGCATTGCTCTTCATCCCGGGCAAGGCTCCGTTCAACCTCTACTATGCCGATTATGAACCGGGCATCCAGCTCTATTCGCGCCACGTCTTCATCATGGATAAATGCAAGGACCTCCTGCCGGATTACCTGCGCTTCGTCAAAGGCCTCGTCGATTCGCCGGACCTGTCGTTGAACATTTCCCGTGAACTGTTGCAGAAGAGCCGCGAATTGAGCCTCATCGGCCGTAACCTGGAAAAGACCATCCTCAAGACGTTGAAGCGCAACCTGGAAAAAGACCGTGAAAAATACGAAAAATTCTGGGCTGAATACGGCAAATCCCTGAAAATCGGCGTTTACAGCGGTATGATGACCGGTGAAAACAACGTCGAAAAATTGAAGGACCTGCTGCTCTTCATGTCGTCGAAAGATGGCAAACTGTGCACCATCAAAGAATACGTCGACCGCATGAAAGACGGCCAGCAGAAGATCTACTACGCAACGGGCAAGGATAAAGAAGCCATCGAAGGCCTGCCGCAGATGGAAATGCTCCGCGACCGCGGCATCGAAGTCCTCTACATGACCGACCCGGTCGATGAATTCGCCGTCGAAGCCATCGGCGAATACGAAGGCCACCGCTTCCACTCCATCAGCCGCGGCGACCTGGACCTGGAAGACGACGCCTTCAAGGAAGAAAAGAAGAAGAACGAAGAACTGGCCAAGGATAATGAAGGCCTCTTGAAGGACATGAAAGAATTCCTGGGCGATAAAGTCTCCGATGTCCGCTTGTCCAACCGCTTGAAGAGCGGTGCCGTCTGCCTCGTCGCCGACGCTGCCGGCCCGTCGCTGGCCATGGAACAGGCCTTTGCCGCTGCCAACAACCCCATGCTCAAGGCCCGCCGCATCCTGGAAATCAACCCGCAGCATGAACTGTTCAGCAAACTGACGGCCGTCCATGACCAGGGCAAAGACAGCCAGTCCTTCAAGGACTACTGCAACCTGCTCTACGATCAGGCCCTGCTCCTGGAAGGCATCATGCCCGACGACCCCGTCGCCTTTGCCAATAAAGTAGCCAGCCTGATGGCAAAATAAAATTCCATACAGAAAAGCCCCTCCCGGTGTGTGACCGGAAGGGACGTTCCTCCAGCAAAAAGGCTTGTCGCATATGCGACAAGCCTTTTTGCCGTAGGGGCCGTCCCAAAGGGCGGCCCGCTTGCGGGAATTCCGAAAGATGGTGCCGTAGGGGCCGTCCCAAGCCTTTCCAGCCCGTCAGGTGCCAACCAACGGGAGGCGCAGGACGGTTGCTGGAACGGACAGCTGTGGCTGGGCGGCCCGCTTGCGGGAATTCCGCAAACTGACAGTTCGTAGGCGGCAGATCGCCGATTAACCTCTCAGTCAGCTGCGCTGACAGCTCTCCTAGCAGGAGAGCCGGGCTGCCGTAGGGGCCGCGAGCCACGAGCCACAAACTGCTAACCCCTAACCACTAGCCACTAACCACTAGCCCCTAACCCCTAACCACTAACCACTAACCACTAACCACTAACCACTAGCCCCTAACCCCTAGCTGCTGGCCGCCCCATGGGATGGCATACATCAATGGAATATGTTGATGAACACGGTGATGATCGATGCGTTGACTGGGTCGATGATGAGCGAGCCGATGAGGGGGATGACGAAGAATGCCGTCGGTGCCGGGCCGAAGAGTTCGGTCATGGCTGTCATGTTGGCGATGGCGTTCGGCGTAGCGCCCAGGCCGAAGCCGCAGACACCGCTGGTCATGACGGCTGCTTCGTAGTCCTTGCCCATGGCGCGGAAGACGATGAAGTAAGCAAAGATGGCCATGAACAGGGCCTGGCTGAGGAGCATGACGACCAGGGGGATGGCCAGGTCGGCGAGCTGCCAGAGCTTGAGGCTCATGAGGACGCAGGTCAAAAAGACGGTCAGGCTCAGGTTGCCCAGGACTTCGCTTTCGCGCTGGTAGATTTTGTAGGCGTGCGTGAAGTCGGCGATGTTGCGGATGATGGCGGCGACGATCATGGAGCCGATATAGCCCGGGAAGACCAGGCCGATGCTGCTGAAGAAGCCGCTGACCAGGGTGCCCAGGCCCATGGCCAGGAAGAGGTGGGCCATGGCGTTCATGAAACGGTAGTTGTCGATGGTCTGGCCGATTTTATTTTCAATCTTAATGGCGTTTTCTGCGCGTTCTTTATTGCCGGCGACGGCTTTGAGCGTCGAAACGGTGCCGGCATTGAAAGACGGGTCGAAGCGTTCCGATTCGGCCGAGCTGACGAGGTGGAATTTGTGGACCAGTTCTTCACCAATCGGGCCGCCGATGACACCGCCGGCGACGAGGCCGAACGTAGCTGCTGCGACGGCAATGGTCGCGCCGCCGTCGAGGCCGATGCTTTCCAGGAGCGGGCCGAAAGCCGCTGCCGTACCGTGGCCGCCGACCATGGGGATGGACCCCGTTGCCAGGCCCAGGAGCGGGCTCAGGTTAAAGGCCATGGCCAGGCCGGAGCCGATGATGTTCTGACAGATGATCAGAATTGTAGTGACAATGGCCATTTTCAGGACCATGATGCCGCCGCGCTTGATGAGGCTGATGCTGGCCGTATAGCCGACGCTGGTGAAGAAGAGCATCATGCAGATGTTCTGCATGATCGTATCCTGTTCGTATTTCCAGATGCCCTGGGTATATAAGATGCAATTCATGATAGCGAATAAGATGCCGCCGACGACGGGGGCAGGGATACAATACTTGCGCAGGACGCTGATCTTGACGCGCAGGAAGACGCCGATGTAGTAGACGACGATGGCCGCAGCCAGGGTCTGATAAATATTAAGATTTAAAGACACACGGAAAACCTCCTTATAATTTTAAAAATACAATACATATCATAACAGATTTTAGGCTGCAAAACAATTGTAAAAGTAATCTTATTTTTTGATAGATATGAAAAGAGGCGAGTGGTAGTAATCCTGATGGCCTTTCCGCTGGTCCTCTTTAGAAAAACAAAAAGACTGGATGTCGCTGGCCTTGAGGTCCAGTTTCAGCTGTTCCTGTCCCAGGGGAGAAAGGCCGGGAGCGTCGGAACGCACTTTGGTGACCACCGGGAGTTGTCCCTTGGCCCCTTTCAGGAAGGCCGCGCCGTGCCCGTTGAGGGCCAGGAGACGGGCATATTGCGGCCCTGCCTCATAGGAGCAGTCCATGAGGTCCCGCGAAGGCTGCAAGAGCGTATAGGCGCCCATGCGGCAGAGGCGGCTGTAGGCATAGCGCCGCGTCTTGATGCTCCTGAGGGCCTGGTCGTAACTGCCGCTTTCCATGAAGGCGCGGTGCCAGCGGTTTTCCAATCCTTCCGTAAAGGCCGGCAGACTGCGCAGCTGGTCCGGCGTCAGCAGGCGGTTCTGGCTGGCGACGAAATCGCCGTAGCGGCCGTAATCGGTGAAGGCGCCTTGAGCCAGCTGGTCTTCGGCACCGGCCAGGCTGGCCGCTGTGAGATAAGGCCGACAGGCGGCGGCTGTCCCGCGGCAGCGCATGGCCTGGCGCAGGGCCGAAGCGCTGGCAAAGGCGGCACCGAGGCCGGTATCGCCGTGCCGGCCCTGGCGGGGTAGGGGAAGAAAGGCCAAGGGCTGTTCCTGTTTCAACATGGCCCGGGCATATTCAAAGGCCAGCAGGGCATTGGGCTGCTGCAGTAGCCGGGCTTCGTCAGGGGCCGCTGCCATGAGTGCGTCAGTCAGCTGCTGTCCGGCTGAGGCTTTTTTTGCTGCCTTCGGGCAGGCTGTCAGTCCCTCGGCGCGGCGGGCCAGGGAGAGAAAGTCAGCCGCTGTTCCGCCTTCGACGCCGCAGGCCAGGGCTTGGCAGCCCAGGCGGGCGGCTAAGGTGACGCCGCCTTGAGCGAAACCGGCCGCGCTGGACAGGGCATAGACGGCAGGGAGTTCGATGACCACATCGGCACCGCCGTCGATGGCCCAGGACGCGCGGTGCCATTTATCGAAAAAAGCCGGTTCGCCGCGCTGGACGAAGGCGCCGCTCATGATGATGACGATGGCCGCTTCCGGGCCGGCTGCCTGGCGGACCTGGCGGATTAAACGGGCGTGACCGGTGTGGAACGGGTTGAATTCGGCGATGATGGCAAAGGATTCCATAGAGCCTCCTATATGTTCAAAATTTCACAAAATCTCGAAAAAGTATAGCCTGACGAGAATTATATTATATGTTTTAAATAAAATCGTGCTAATGGTTATAAGTATACGGGGCAGGCCGGGAAACGTCAATGGTGTATACTCATTCCTGCCAAGGGAGAGGCGAAAGTATTTGCAATTCGTCGCTTTTTTTAGGTGACGCTATAAATCTTTTATGCTATAATGAACCTAGTCTGTAGAAAGCATAAATAGGTGATTGCATGAAAGGATTGAAATTATTAGCAGTTGCGGCCATGACCGCAGCTGTCGTATTGTTGTCCGGATGCGGCAACATGACGATGCTCGAAGAATACAGCTTCGGGTATGTCCAGCTCAAAGCCGGGAATTCGGAAGTCTATGTCATGACACCGTTTGACCTGGCCCATGTAAGCCGCCAGAATGGGGAAGGCATGATGTACATCAACAACGATAAGCACATCAATGTCGTCGCTGTCTCCGAAACGGCTGGCGAAACGACGCCTGTAGCCATGGCAGAGGAATATGTTGCCATGCTGAAACAGACACCGGATGTTTCTGATCTGCAAACGAAGGTCACCGACGCGGAAGAAAGCGGCCGCAAGACCACCGTTGTCGACGCTTCCTATACGGAACCGCTCAACGGCCAGCCGGCCAAACTCATCGTGCGGAGTCTCTTCTTTGAAGATAATGGCCAGATATGGCACGTCATGTACATGTACAAAGACGGCGATGCCCTGGCTAAAGAAGTAGTTGACCACGTATTTGGCCAGCTCAAATAATTCTAAGACAAATGAAAGAGGGTAAATTTTCATGATCGTATTGGTTGTAAACTGCGGCAGCTCGTCCTTGAAGTACCAGCTCATCAACATGGACAATGAAGAAGTAATGGCAAAAGGTTTGGTCGAAAAAATCGGCCTTCCCGATTCGCAGCTGACCCACAAATGGAATGGCCAGAAGAAAGAAATCAAACAGTCCATCCCGGATCATCAAGTCGCTGTCAAACTCGTCCTCGACATCCTCACCGACGCTGAATGCGGCGTCATCAAATCCATGGATGCCATCGACGCTGTCGGCCACCGCGTCGTCCATGGCGGCGAAGAATTCGCTGCTTCCACGCTCATTACGGATGAAGTCATGAAAGCCTTGGAAAAATGCTCGGCTATGGCTCCGCTCCACAATCCGCCTAACATCATCGGCATCAACGCCTGCAAAGCCATCATGCCCGGCGTTCCTCAGGTCGGCGTCTTCGATACGGCTTTCCATCAGACCATGCCGGCAAAAGCCTTCATGTATGGCCTCCCGTATGAACTCTACAAAGAAGACCACATCCGCCGTTATGGCTTCCACGGCACGAGCCATCGCTATGTAGCTGGCGAAGTCGCTAAAGTCATGGGCGTACCCGTTGAAAAACTGCGCATCATCAACTGCCACCTCGGCAACGGTTCTTCCCTGGCTGCCATCAAATATGGCAAATGCGTCGACACGACCATGGGCTTCACACCGCTCGCCGGCGTCCTCATGGGCACCCGCTGCGGCGATATCGACCCGGCTATCGTCCTCAACGTCATGGACAACCACAACCTTTCGACGAAAGAAATGGATACGCTCATGAATAAGAAATCCGGCGTCCTCGGCATTTCCGGCGTTTCCAGCGACTTCCGCGACCTCGGCCAGGCTGCTGCTGAAGGCAACGAACGCGCTCAGCTCGCCCTCGACATGTTCCACTATCAGGTCCGCAAGGAAATCGGCGCTTTCGCAGCTGCTATGGGCGGCGTAGACGTCATCACCTTTACGGCTGGCGTCGGCGAAAACGGCATTGAAGACCGTGCAGCCATCGCTGAAGGCCTGGAATACCTCGGTGCCAAACTCGACCCGCAGCGCAACAACGTCCGCGGCAAAGATGCCCTCATCAGCACGGATGATTCGACGGTCAAGATGTACGTCATCCCGACGAACGAAGAAATCATGATCGCCCGCGATACGAAGGACATCGTATCCAAACAGTAATGACCAAAGTGCGTGCCCGAAGATGGAGTGAATACTGTGAAATTACTATACTGGGACATTGACGGAACCCTATTGAATACGGGCCGGGCCGGTCTGTACGCCATTGAAGAAGTCTTCCACGACCTCAAGGGCGCCGACGTGCCCGTGCCGAAAATCGCCGCCGGCGGCCGGACGGATAATTTCATCTGCCAGCAGCTCTTGTATAAAGCTACAGGCATCGTGCCGACAGACGATGAAGTCCATGCCTTTTGCCGGGGTTATGAAAAGAAGCTCCTGAAATGGCTGAAGCGCAAGGCCGAAGAAGGCGTCGTCCTGCCCCACGTAGAAGAGAACCTGGCTTTCTTCCAACAGCGAAAGGATTACAGACAGCTCCTCCTGACCGGCAACAGCGCCATCGGCGCCCGCATGAAGATGGACGTCTTCGGCCTGTCCCAGTACTTCGATTTCTCTCATTCTGGGTTCGCCTTCAATTATTACTATCGCGATGATCTGGCCCGCAATGCCCTGGCCATCGCCAAGGAAGCCTGGGGCGATGCCATCGAGATGGCTTATGTCATCGGCGACACGCCTTACGACATCCAGTGCGGCAAAGCCATCGGCGCCCGCACGATCAGCGTGGCTACAGGCCGCTATTCCTATGAGGAACTGGCCCAGTGCGCGCCCTGGAAGATACTGCGGTCCCTGCCGGAACCGGAAGCCTTCCTGAAAATCATCGAAAATTAAGACAATCGTAAAAAATAGGCTGTCACATTAAGCGAAACATGCATTAATGTGACAGCCTATTTTTTTGAGTTTTAAGTTTTTAGTTTGTAGTGAATGGCTGAAAAATTAAAACCACCGGCTACAAACTGCAAACTCCGAACTATAAAGCGTCCGGGTCTTTTTCTGGTTCTTCGATGCGCCAGGTGTTTTCGAGGACGCGGAAATTGAGGCGGTGCCATTTCTTTTCGATATCGTCCAGTGTCTGCGAGGCGGAATATAACATATTATTTTGTTTCTTGGCCTGCTTTTCCAGCTGTGCCATGCGGACGCGCTGGGTGGATACGGTGTCCGCCAGTTCATAGACCTGGAACTGCAGGGCGGCGATCTAGAAGAATTCCAGCAGGGCGACGATGACGACGCATTTCTGGGCCTTTGGCAGACCGTGCCAGGCCTGGCAGAAGCGGCGGCGCAGGCGGGAGAGAGCCGCCCGGCCGTGCTGCTCCTTTTGGCGGATCCCCGTCAGGTCAGGAGGGAACTTGTGTCTGTCCATAAGCCTTATAAGTTGGAAATGACGCGGGCCTTATTGCGGACGAAGTCGAGCCACAACTGGGCGGCATGGGAGAGGTAGTGGCCCCGTTTCCAGATGACGTAGAGGACGTGCATGATTTCCGGTTCTACCAGGGGACGGACGACGACCGATTCCGATACGCGGGGGTTCGTTTCCTTCGTCGGGCACAGGCGGCTCGGCAGGAGGGCGACGCCCAGGTTGGCGACGACGGTCTGGATCATGAGGTCCCGCTGGCTCGTTTCGAAGACGATCTTCGGCTGGAAACCGATTTTCTTACAGTGCTGGATGATTTCGTCGTGCAGGTTGAAGTCGTCGCGGTAGAGGACCAGCGATTCATTGGCCAGCTTCTTGAGGGGAATCGTCTTTTCCTTGGACAGGATGTTGTCCCGGTGGATGATGACGTTCATCGGGTCCTGGGTCAGGAAGAACGATTCAAAGTCCTTTTCCTTCGGCTGCGTGCAGACGATGCCCAGGTCGATGAGGCCTTCCTGGACGCTGATTTCGACTTTCTTCGAGCCGTGTTCGTAGAGGTCCAGTTCGATCTGCGGGTATTCCTGCTTGAACGCCCCCAGGAGGTTGGCGAAGATCGGCGCGCCCGTGATCGGCGGCAGGCCGATGAGGACCGTCCCCTGTTCCAGCTTGAATTCGTTTTCAAAGTCCGTCTTCAAGTGTTCGAACATGAAGACGACGCGCTTGGCGTGGGAGAGGAAGATCGTGCCGGCATCGGTGAGTTCGACGGCTTTGGCGTTGCGCATGAAGAGGACGACGCCCAGTTCTTCTTCCAGGGCCTTGATGGTGCGGCTGATGGCGGACTGGGAAATGTGCAGCGTCCGCGCGGCTTTACTGAATGATTTCTTGTCGGCTACTTCGACAAAGTATTTAAGATGATGAAAATCCATACTAACACCTCCACTAATGGTGTACACCGAATCGGCACTTTAATATACACTCGATTGGTATACGTTTACAAAATAGCACTGAATGATGCATAAACTAGCATCACATTCCTATTGAATTTAGCATTACTTAGGCATATAATTAACTTGTAAGAAAAAGTTACAAAGTCGTTCGGTTTGTGATGGTCAGCAAGCTTCAAAAGGCATGTTGGTGTGCAAATCTGTAATATCACTATAATAGTATTACAGATTAAGAATATTAGCAATACCTTTTTTGAATATTGTTGAACCTTCCCGCTTTTCATTGCATTTTTTTCAAGATAGGGACGTGTATGGACGATACGTGAACAGAAGTCATCCATGGAACCTGGGTGAGGGTCCGCGCCGTCCGTATGAGGATGCAACAGGACGTCTTTATAGCTTTCTTAAGCCTATCAGTATGGTTTTTCCATATTGAAAGTATACTTTTATCTAAGGAGCGTGTTTTATCTATGAGCAAATTTAAAACCATGGATGGTAACGAAGCAGCTGCATGGGTGTCCTATGCATTTACTGAAGTTGCCGCAATTTATCCGATCACGCCGTCTTCTCCTATGGCAGAACATGTCGATGATTGGGCAGCCGCTGGCATGAAAAACATCTTCGGCCACAAAGTCAACGTTGTTGAAATGCAGTCTGAAGCTGGCGCAGCTGGCGCATTCCACGGTTCTTTACAGGCTGGTGCTTTGACAACTACGTACACGGCATCTCAGGGCTTCCTCCTCATGATCCCGAACATGTACAAAGTTGCCGGTGAACTCCTCCCGGGCGTATTCCACGTAGCTGCTCGTGCTTTGGCTAACCATGCACTGAACATCTTCGGTGACCATCAGGACGTTATGTCTGCTCGTGCAACAGGCTGCTGTCTCTTAGCCGAATCCAATGTTCAGGAAGTCATGGATCTCGGTGGTGTCGCTCATTTGGCAGCAATTAAAGGTTCCCTGCCGTTCATCAACTTCTTCGATGGTTTCCGTACTTCTCACGAAATCCAGAAAGTTGAAGTCATGGACTTCGAAAACTTCAAGAAACTCGTTGACTGGGACGCTATCGAAGCATTCCGCAAACGTGCCCTCAACCCGGATCATCCGGAAATCCGCGGCACTGCAGAAAACCCGGACGTATACTTCCAGCACACAGAAGCTTCCAACAAATTCTACGACGCTATGCCGGATATCGTAGCTGACTACATGGACAAGATTTCTGAAATCACTGGCCGTACGTACAAACCGTTCAACTACTTCGGTGCTCCTGACGCTGAATACGTTGTCGTTTCCATGGGTTCTCTCTCCGACGTCGCTAAACAGACTGTCGAATACTTGCAGAGCCAGGGCGAAAAAGTCGGTGCCATCAACGTTCACCTCTATCGTCCGTTCTCCAACAAATACCTCCTCAACGTTCTTCCGAAAACTGTTAAGAAGATTGCTGTCATCGACCGTACGAAAGAACCGGGCTCCCTCGGCGAACCTCTCTACCTCGATATCGTTGGCTTCGTAAAAGAAGAAGGCCTCAACATCGACGTTATCGGCGGCCGTACAGGTATGGGCTCCAAAGACGTTCTTCCGGAAGACTTCCTCGCTGTCTTCAAAGAACTCAAGAAAGAACATCCGCTCAACGGCTTCACGCTGGCTATCAACGACGACGTTACCAACCTCAGCCTTCCGCGCGAACCGAAAATGCCGGTTGACACGACTGGCCTTACGTCCTGCAAATTCTGGGGCTTCGGTTCTGATGGTACTGTCGGCGCTAACAAATCCGCTATCAAGATCATCGGTGACCACACCGACATGTATGCTCAGGCATACTTCGCTTATGACTCCAAGAAATCCGGCGGCGTAACTATTTCTCACCTGCGTTTCGGTACTCGCCCGATCGATATGCCGTACCTCATCGACGCAGCTGACTACATCGCTTGCCATCGTCAGTCCTATGTAAAACGCTTTGACATCCTCCGCGGTATCAAAGAAGGCGGCACATTCATGCTGAACTGCACCTGGACCGACGAAGAACTGGAAAAAGAACTTCCGGCTCGCATCAAACGCGCTATCGCTAAGAACCATGTTAAATTCTACACCTTGAACGGTGACGCTATCGGCCAGAGACTCGGCCTCGGCACTCGTATCAACATGGTCATGCAGGCTGCATTCTTCGCACTCGCTAAGATCATTCCTATCGATGACGCTGTTAAATACTTGAAAGACTCCATCGTCAAGAGCTATGGCAAGAAAGGCCAGAAAGTCGTTGACATGAACAACGGCGCTGTTGATGCTGGTATCAAAGAATTCCATGAAGTTAACTATCCGGCTTCCTGGGCTGACGCTAAAGACGAAGTCGTCGAAGGCCGTCCGGCTCCGAAGTACTTCACGGAAGTTGCAAAACCGATGCTCGAACAGGTTGGCGACGATCTCCCTGTTTCCGCATTTGCTGGCCGCGAAGATGGCACCATGCCTTCCGGTACTGCTAAATTCGAAAAAGCAGGCCCGGCTCTCCACGTTCCTTCCTGGGATGCTGAAAAATGTATCGGCTGCTTGCAGTGCTCCTTCGTCTGCCCGCACGCTACTATCCGTCCGGTCTTGACGACAAAAGAAGAAACGGCTGCTGCTCCGGCAGGCTACAAAGTAGCTCCGAAAGCTAAATCCGGCAAAGAATATGATCTCTCCATCATCGTTGACCAGCTCGACTGCCTCGAATGCGGTTCCTGCGTAAACGTTTGCCCGGTTCAGGCTCTCACCATGGTTCCGAACACCGACGAAGAACGTCAGAAGATGGACCTCTGGTACTATGGCACGGAAACGGTTGCTCCGAAAGCTAACCCGCAGAACAAGAAGACCGTCATCGGTTCTCAGTTCGAAACTCCGCTCCTCGAATTCTCCGGCGCATGCGCAGGCTGCGGCGAAACACCGTATGTTAAACTCGTTACACAGCTCTTCGGCGATCGCATGATGATTGCTAACGCTACTGGCTGCTCCTCCATTTGGGGTGCATCCGCTCCGGTTTCCCCGTACACCATGAACGCTGCTGGCCATGGCCCGGCTTGGGCAAACAGCCTCTTCGAAGATGCTGCTGAATTTGGTCTCGGCATGTTCCTCGGCGTAGACAAAGTCCGCAAAGACTTGGCTGAAAACCTCGACGCTGCTAAAGCCGTTGCTTCTCCGGAACTCCAGGCTGCACTCAGCGACTGGGCTGCTAACATGTACGAAGGCGAAGGCTCTCGTGAACGCGCTGACAAACTGACAGCTCTCCTCGAAAAAGAAGCTGCTGGCAAACCGGTTCTCGAAGACTTCCTCGCTAAGAAACAGTTCTTCGTTAAACGTAGCCAGTGGATCATCGGTGGTGACGGCTGGTCCTACGATATCGGTTACGGCGGTGTTGACCACGTCCTCGCTTCCGACCACGACGTCAACGTCCTCGTCCTCGATACCGAAGTTTACTCCAACACTGGCGGTCAGTCCTCTAAAGCTACCCCGACTGCAGCTATCGCTCAGTTCGCTGCTGCCGGCAAACGCACGAAGAAGAAGGACCTCGGCATGATGGCTATCTCCTATGGCTATGTCTATGTAGCTCAGGTAGCTATGGGTGCTGATAAGAACCAGCTCATGAAAGCCATGACTGAAGCTGAAGCTTACCATGGCCCGTCCCTGGTTATCTGCTACGCTCCTTGCATTAACCACGGCATCCGTAAAGGCATGGGCAAGAGCCAGCTCGAAGAAAAACTCGCTGTCGAATGCGGTTACTGGGATCTCTTCCGCTACAACCCGGATCTCAAAGCTCAGGGCAAGAATCCGTTCAGCCTCGACTCCAAAGAACCGGATTACAGCAAATTCCAGGAATTCTTACAGGGTGAAGTTCGTTATGCTTCCCTTAAGAAAGGCTTCCCGGAAGAAGCAGACGCTCTCTATGCTAAGACAGAAGCAGACGCTAAAGCTCGTCGCGAATCCTATGTACGTTTACAGAAGGGTTTTGAAGACTAATTTGATTGCACTCGCTGCATGAGAATAGAAGAAAGGCCCCGCATGAAGGTTTCGACCCTCATGCGGGGCCTTTTCTTTTTGTAGTTTGTAGCTAAGTCCTAGCCCCTAACGGCTGACTGCTAACTGCTAGCCGCCGACTGCTAACAGCTAACCCCTAACCCCTAACTGCTAAAAAGGAACTGTCGCACTGCGACAAGCCCTTTTTTATTGCCATCCTTTCTCAATGGGTATATAATAAAGCGTGTTTTTAAGAACCATTTAGAAAGGGGCCTTTCTGTATGTCATCTAAAATGGGTACGTTATGTATTGTTCTGACGGCCATAGCCTTTGGTACGATGGAAATTTCCTTGAAGATTGCCGGGACGGCGTTCACGCCTTTCCAGTTGACCTTTCTCCGGTTCCTCGTCGGCGGGCTGCTGCTCATGCCGCTGGCTGTCCGCGATTTGAAGAAGCGCAGCATCCACCTCGATCGTTCCGATTGGGGCTATTTGGCTGTCCTCGGGCTGATCAACATCTGTTTCAGCATGATCCTCTTCCAGATCGGGGTCAACATGGCTAACGCCGGCCTGGCAGCTATCGTCTTTTCCAGTAACCCGATTTTTGTCATGATTTTTTCGTATTTCATCATTCACGAAGCCTTTACCCGCAAGAAGGCCATTACCCTGGTCTTGAGCATCATCGGCCTGGTCATCGTCGCCAATCCCATGGCCATCATCCGCAGCGGGAATATCGGCCTACTCGTGTCGCTGGCGGCAGCTATTTCCTTTGCCCTCTATACGACATTGGGGAAACTGCGTATTGAAAAACTGGGCGGCAACGTAGAAAATGCCTTCAGCTTCCTCATCGGCTGCGTCTTCCTGTTTTTCATCCTCTTGTTCCACGGCGACCCCATCGTGGCCGGTATTGATTCTCATACCGTATGGCCCCTTATTTACTGTTCCTTAGTCGTCACGGGTTTCGGCTATCTGTGCTTCATGAAGGCCATCGAACTGACAGGGCCGTCTAATGCATCCTTTGCCTTCTTCATCAAACCGATCATCGCCTTGATCTTGTCGGCCATCATCTTGTCGGAACCGATTACGGTCAATGCCGTCGTCGGCCTGGCCTTGATCCTTCTGGGCTGCACTATGGCAGGGCCGATTGAACACCTGCTCTTCCGTCATCATGCTATCGGTGAAATCGAAGGCCGCGAAAATCATCCGGCCTGGATCAAGGAAGATACAGAAAGTCCCTTGGTCATTACCATTTCCCGTGAATACGGCAGCGGCGGCCGCAACATCGGCAAGCTCGTCGCCCGTAAGCTCGGCATCCCTTATTACGATACGGAAATCCTCAACCTGACCCGTAAAGAACATCCGCAGACCTTCGCCGCCTGGTGCAAAGACCGCAAGCGCATGCTCGGCCCCTTGCTGACCAAGGTCTATGACGATTATATCCACTACGCGTCGGGCTATGAATCGAAGCAGCAGGAAATGTTCCGCGATGAAGCCGAAGTCATCCAGGCTCTGACAGAAGGGAAGTCGTGCGTCATCGTCGGCCGCCTGGCCAACTACATCCTGCGCAAACGGCCGAATACCTTCAACGTCTTCATTTCGTCCGACCCGGACTGGGCCATCCAGCGCATCATGCTCCGCGAACACGTCGATGCCGACAAGGCACGGAAAATCCGCAACCACGTCAACCACGAACGGCGCGACCACTGCATGTACTGCACCGATTCCTATTGGGGCTACGGCGCCAACTACGACTTGAGCCTCAAATCCAGTGACTACGGCGTCGTCAAGACAGCCGACCTCATCCTGCAGGCTGCCCAGCACCGCCTGACTATCTCCAAAGAAGATATCAACCCTGCTGCCGACCACAACGCCGTCTCCGCGCCGGCTGTAGCCGAATCGTGATTTTGTAGTTTGCAGTAGGGAGTTTGTAGTTTGCAGTAGGGGCTTGCACGTGGCAAGCCCGCAACTGGATATGTATGGATTTTCCCATCCGGCTCCGTAGAGAATTCACCCAGGTACCGAGGCGGGTCGCCCACGTGGCGACCCCTACAGAAAAAGCGCTGTCTTCATATGACAGCGCTTTTTTTTACGCCTGCCATATTTAAACAAACTTTAAATTTTCTCAAAATTAACAAATAATGGCAAGTAGCTATAGATTTAGCCTTTATTTTGAGAATAGAAAGTGATAAAATAATAGTTGACTTATTGATAGTGATTATTCTTGAGAATGTGTCGTGATAGCTATGGAGAAACGATGGCAGTTCGGCAGTCCCGACGAGGGGCTCATGGAGGCCTTGTCCGCACAATTACATATATCCCCGGTCTTGGCACAGGTACTGGCCAACCGCGGCATCGCCGATGTCCGGGCAGGGGACCATTTTCTTCACGATACTTTGGCCGATATGGCCGATCCTTTCCTGATGAAAGGCATGGAGAATGCCGTCATCAGGCTGGAGCAGGCGATAACTGAAAAGCAGCGCATCGTCATCTACGGTGACTATGACGTCGACGGCATTACGTCGACGTCTCTTGTTTATTCCGTCCTCCGCGACCTCGGCGCATCGCCGCAGTTCTACATTCCCGAACGGGAGAGCGAAGGCTATGGCCTCAACGAAGGGGCCCTGGAGCAGCTGAGCCGGCAGGCCGACCTGCTCATCACCGTCGACTGCGGTATTTCGTCACACGACCTGGTCCGGCAGTTCTCGCCGGTCCTGGATATGATCATTACGGATCATCACGAACCGCCGGAACAGATCCCGCCAGCCCTGGCTGTCCTCAATCCCAAGCAGGCCGGCTGCCCCTATCCCTTTAAGGAGCTGGCCGGCGCCGGCGTGGCCTACGTCCTCTGCCGGGCCCTGTGGCAGCATCACTGCCATGAAGACCTGCCGGGCTATACGGACCTGGCGGCCTTGGGGACCATTGCCGACCTGGTCCCCCTGACCGGCGAGAACCGTATCCTTGTCCGCCATGGCCTGGCGGCCATGAAAGAAGGGAAGCGGACGGGCATCAAGGCCCTCCTCGATGCGTCCAATCTCAGCGGCAAGGATATCACGGCCGGCCGTATCGCCTTTACGGCGGCGCCGCGCCTCAATGCGGCCGGGCGCATCAGCCATGCGACGAAGGGCGTCGAACTGCTCCTGGAAACCGATGCGGCCAAGGCGGCGGCCGATGCAGCCGAACTGAGCCGCCTCAACACGGAGCGCCAGGACATCGAGCACACCATTGCCCAGGAAGCCATCGCCCAGATCGAAGGGCAGGCGAGGGGCCGCGACGGCGTCCTCATCGCTTATCATGAGGGCTGGCACGTCGGCGTCATCGGCATCGCCGCATCGCGCCTGGTAGAGACGTATTACCGGCCGTCCCTGGTCATCACCGTCCGCGACGGCATCGGCAAGGGCTCGTGCCGCAGTATCAGCGGTTTCAACATGTACGAAGCCCTGCAATACGCCCAGGATTTGCTCATCCAGTTCGGCGGCCACACCATGGCGGCGGGCTTTTCCGTCAGGGCCGAGAACATCGAAGCCCTGCGCCAGCGCCTGCTGGACTATGCGGCAGCGCATATGACGGCCGCCGACTACGTCCCCTTGGTCCACATCGACAAGGAATTGGAACCGGCCGATGTGACCTTGGACCTCATTGCCGAACTGTCCCGCCTGGAGCCCTATGGCATGGGCAACAGCCGGCCCGTCTTTTCCCTGAGCGGGGCTACGGTAGAGGAAATCCGTCCCATCGGCCGGGAAAAGCAGCACGTCCGCCTCGTCGCCCGCGGCGCCGACAGGACACGCCTTTCCGGTGTCGCCTGGTCCCAGGCGGGCCTGTGCGACGCCATCGTCGAAGGCGACGTCATCGACGTGGCCTTCCAGCTCGAACGGAACGACTTCAATGGCATGTCGTCGCCGCAGCTGGTCATCCAGGACGTCCACCTGCCAGGCCGCCATATCGTCCTCAACCGGGCGGTCATGGTCGATATTTACATGGCCCTCAAGAAATGCATCCCCGACTGGGGCATGCCGGTCTGGCAGGTCCGCCGCCGTCTGGCCGCGGCCCAGGGGGACTGCTATGACGTTCACACCATTTACGCTGCCATCGTCGTCCTCCGGGAAATCGGCGTCCTCAAAATACGCCATGATGACGACGGCCCAGCTTATTATTTTCCTATCCTTGCGGGGAAAATGGATCTTCATGCGTCGCCGACGTATGAATTGTACTGCAAGGAGTGAGGAGGTTTCATATTATGGAATTTAAAGATAAAGATGTCGAATTCAAACACCTCATCGACACGATACATACGTACCTGCCCCAGGCCAAATGCGATGACGTGACCAAAGCCTATAACCTGGCCGAAGAGGCCCACAAGGACCAGCGCCGCGTCAGCGGGGAACCGTATATCCTGCATCCCCTGGCCGTCGCCCAGATACTGGCAGATATGAAAATAGATACGACGACCATTACGGCGTCGCTCCTCCACGATGTCGTCGAAGATACGTCGTACACCCTGGAAGATATCAAGAAGATGTTCGGCAAGGAAGTAGCCTTCCTCGTCGACGGCGTCACCAAGTTGAGCCGCCTCAATTACCGCACTAAAGAAGACCAGCAGCTCAACAGCATGCGTAAGATGTTCCTGGCCATGGCCAAGGACGTGCGCGTCGTCGTCATCAAGCTCGCCGACCGCCTGCACAACATGCGTACCCTTCGCTATATGCGCAGCGACAAGCAGAAGCGCATTGCCCAGGAAACGCTGGAAATCTTTGCCCCCCTGGCACACCGCTTAGGGATTTTCAATATCAAATGGGAACTGGAAGATTTGTCCTTCCGCTACCTCGAACCGGACAAGTACTACGACCTCGTCGACCAGATGAAACAGAAGCGCCACGTCCGCGAAGAAATCGTCAACGAAGCCATCGACGTCCTCAAGAAGGCCCTAGACGATGCCCACATCCACTGCGAAATCAACGGCCGGCCCAAGCATTTTTACAGCATTTATAAAAAGATGAAGAAAGATAACCGCGACTTGAGCCAGGTCTATGACCTCTTCGCCATCCGCGTCATCGTCGACGACGTCAAGGACTGCTACGGCGTCCTGGGCATCGTCCACAGCCTGTGGAAGCCACTGCCGTACCGCTTCAAGGACTACATCGCCATGCCCAAGCCCAATAACTACCAGTCCCTGCACACGACGGTCATCGGGACCAGAGGGCAGCCTGTAGAAATCCAGATCCGCACCTGGGAAATGCACCGCATCGCCGAATACGGCGTCGCCGCCCATTGGCGCTATAAAGAAGGCAACCAGACGGCTAACAAGGACGCTTTCGATGAAAAGATGGGCTGGCTGCGCAACCTCCTGGAATGGCAGGATACGAGCAATCCGAAAGAATTCGTCAACGCCCTGAAGCTCGACGCCTTTTCCGACGAAGTCTTCGTCTTTTCGCCGCGGGGCGACGTCATCGACCTGCCCCAGGGCTCTATCCCCATCGACTTTGCCTACCGCATCCACACCGACGTCGGCCACCGCTGCGTCGGCGCCAAGATCAACGGCAAGATCGTCCCTTTGGACTATAAATTGAAGAACGGCGACATCGTCGAAATCATTACGTCCAAAGTCGGCAAGCCCAGCCTGGACTGGCTGAACATCGTCGGCAGCTCGGAAAGCCGCTCGAAGATACGCAGCTGGTTCAAGAAGGAAAACCGCGAAGAAAACATCGCCAAGGGCCTGGATGCGCTGGAACGGGAATGTAAGCGCCTGGGCCACGACTGGAAAGCCCTCAACGTCGGCGGCCGCTTGGGCCGCGTGGCCAAGCAGATGAACGCCGGCTCCGAAGACGACCTGGTCGCCGCTGTCGGCTACGGCGGCTTTGCCGTCAATACGGTCCTCATCAAGCTCCTGGAACTGCACAAGAAAGACCTGCAGAAGCAGGAAGAAAAGACCAACAGCCTGGCTGCCCTGGAAAAACTCAAGACCAAGAAGCCCGTCAAGCACAACGGCACGGGCATCCTGGTTAAAGGCGAACCGGGCCTGCTGGTCCGCCTGGCCAAATGCTGCAGCCCTGTACCGGGCGACCCCATCATCGGCTTCATCACCCGCGGCCGCGGCGTCTCGGTCCACCGCGCCGACTGCCCGAACGTCACGCACGGCCAGAACGACGTGGACCGCCTCATCGACGTCGAATGGGATTACGACGGCAACGAACGCTTTGAAGTGAACATGGAAATCGTCGCCTACGACCGCACGGGCATCATGGCCGAAATCATGGCCACCCTGGCGGAAATGAAGATTTCCATCCTCAGCGTCAACGCCAAGACCAGCGATACCAAGAACGTCACCATCCACATGGGCATCAGCATCAAGGACCTGGCCCAGTTTGAATTCGTGGCCACCAAGATACGCCGCCTGAAGGATGTCTACGCCGTCGAACGCTATACGGGAGGGAGCCAGACATGAGAGCTGTCGTACAAAAGACCCTGACGTCTTCCGTGACCTCAGACGGCGTCCTCACCGGCCAGGCAGGCAGCGGCCTGACGGTCCTCCTCGGCGTTTCCGTCAAGGATACGGAAGCCGATGTCCGCTACCTGGCCGACAAGATCGTCCACTTGCGTATCTTTGAAGATGACCAGGGCAAACTCAATCACTCCCTCCTCGACGAGGGAGGGGAGATGCTGGTCATTTCCCAGTTCACCCTGTACGGCGATGCCCGCCACGGCCGCCGTCCCAGCTATATCGAAGCGGCCAAGCCCGAACAGGCCGAAGCATTATATGAGCAGTTCGTCGCCGCTGTCCGCGCTTTCGGCGTCACCGTGGCGACAGGCCGTTTCCGGACCCATATGGTCGTATCCCTGGAAAACGACGGGCCTGTGACCATCCTCTTGGACAGCCAGAAAACTTTTTAAGGGGGAAGTATACTTATGAGCATGAAATATATCAGTATGGAACTCGGTCCTATCATGACCAATTGTTATATCGTCTACGACACGGATACGAAAGAAGCCATGGTCGTCGATCCGGCCTGGAATTATCCTGCCATCGACAAGGCATTGACCAGCCACGGACTGACGCTGAAATTCATCTTCCTGACCCACGGCCATGCCGACCACATCGGCGCCCTGCAGGAACTGCGCCAGCGCAAGAACGTACCGGTCTACGTCGGCGCCGGCGATGCCGACCTCATTTCCAATTCGCACAATAACCTGTCCCTGTTCATGGGCCAGGCCATCGAATGTACGTCGGCAGACCACCTGGTCAAGGACGGCGATGAACTGACATTGGGCCATCTGCACTTCACAGTCCTGGAAACGCCGGGGCATACGCCGGGCGGCCTCAGCCTGTACGGTGAAGGCGTCGTCTTTTCCGGCGACACGCTGTTCCGCTATTCCGTCGGCCGTACCGACCTCTACGGCGGCTCGTCGAAGACGCTGCTCCACAGCCTGGAAACGAAACTCATGACCCTGCCTGACAATACCTTGGTCCTGCCTGGCCACGGCCCGGCTACGTCCATCGGTGACGAACGGCGGGGCAATCCTTTCCTGGACGGAGGCTGGTAAACCATGGTTGCCTATAAGGGCGCGGAGTTCTGGATGCGCGTCACCCTGGCCATCCTGGCCGGTGCGCTGTTCCTCACGGTCCATGCCGTCTACTGGCCCGTCGTCATTTCCCTGATCCTGACGTTCATCCTCATGCCTATCCGCGATGGCGTCATCAAAGGGCTGCGGCGCCTGACCGGCCGTCATGTACCCATCGACCTTGCCATCCTCATCTCCTTTGTCATCCTCATCGTCATCGTGACGGTCATTACCAATATCATCGTCAAGCCGCTGGTCATCCAGGTCAATCTGCTGGCAGCCAACTTCAACGATTTGGTCAGCCAGACGGCGGCCCTGGTGACGCAGCTTGAAAATGAGCAGACCCAGTTCTATATCCCGGACCAGGTCAAGAAAATCGTCAACGATGCCTTCGTCAAGATCGGCAATTACGGCATCGAGGGCATCACCAACCTCATCCAGTCCGTCTTTGCCATTGCCGGGACGGTCGTCGAATTCTTCGTCGTACCGATCATTACTTTCTACTTCATGAAAGACGGCGGCCACATGGTCAAGATCTTCGTCGATATCTTTCCCGAAAGCTATCGCAGCCACCTGGCCGGCCTCTTCCAGGAAATACAGCACGTCCTGAGCCGCTACATCCGCGGCCAGATCCTCATGAGCTGTATCATTGCCACCCTGACTTTCCTCGGCATGTGGGCCATGGGCGTACCGTACCCCATGGTCATCGGCCTCTTGGCGGCCATTACCGAATGGATACCCATCGTCGGGCCTATCGTCGGCGCCGTGCCGGCTATCCTGCTCAGCGCGACGGTCAGCCTGTCCCTGCCGCTGAAAGTCATCATCTTCTATATCGTCATCCAGCAGATCGACAGCCACCTCATCATGCCTCAGGTCATGGGGGCCGTCATCAGCCTGCATCCGGTCGTCATCGTCATCGCCCTGCTCATCGGCGGGACCCTTTTTGGCGTAGCCGGCATGATCCTTACCGTCCCGGTGACGGCAGTCTTACAGATTTTGTGTAAACATTTATGGTTTTACAATACATATAAAGAAAAGGCGATGAAGTACAATGGAAACAACGAGAACAGAAACCAATAAGAAAGAAATCATGGATACCATGATGAAACGCATGAAAGAAAAGATCAAGTTCAAGAAATGCAAGATGACCTCCCAGCGGCAGATCATCCTGCGGGCCTTCGTCGAAAGCCCCATCCGCCATATGAGCGCCGAAGAAGTCTTCGAGCTGGTCAAGAAGACGGCGCCCGACATCGGCCTGGCTACGGTCTACCGGACGCTGGACCTGTTCACCCAGATGGACCTCTTGAAGAAACTCGATTTCGACGACGGCTGCAGCCGCTATGAATTGAATGACCGCGACAATGAAGGCCATTTCCATCATCATCTCATCTGCCTGGGCTGCGGCAAGGTCTGGGAATGTGAAGACGACCTCCTGGAAACGCTGGAAACGATCCTGGAAAAGCGCCTCCACTTCCACACCGTCGACCATCAGCTGAAGGTCTATGGCTACTGCGAAGCCTGCCAGAAGAAACGGGAAGAAGAAGCGGCCAAGGAAGCCGAAGCGGCGAAAGAAGCGGAATAAGATGGCCCTCCAGACCTATACCTATGACGGGCCGGAACGTTTCCATTCCCTCGTCGGTCAGGTCATGGCCTCCCTGGGTTATGTCGGCGGCCGGGAAGTCCGCGACGTCGGGGCTGCCGTCACTGTCCGCGAGGAAGGCGGCCACCTCTACGTGCGCTGTACCTTCCAGGACGGCGGGGCGCCCTGGTCTTCTGAGGCCCGCCTCGTCGGGACGGACCGGGAACGGGCCTCCCTCAAGGACTGCCTCATCCACTGGCATAACCGCTTCTGCGGCCACGGCCCCAGCCCGTGGGGGACGCTCATCGGCGTGCGGCCGACGAAACTGGTCCACCACCTCTTCGACCAGGGCTTCACAGCCGACCAGGCCGAAAAGGCCTTGCAGACGTCGTATTGCGTGGCGCCGGCCGTCGCCCGGGACCTGGTGGCCATGGCCCGGCTCCAGCGGCCTTACGTCACCGACAGGGGCCGGAAAGTGGCCCTCTACGTAGGGATTCCCTATTGTCCCAGCCACTGCCTGTACTGCTCCTTCCCGTCGCGCCTCATCGGCAGGGAAGGGGAGGCGGAACTCACGGCTTTTCGCGATGCCGTCCTGACCGACCTCGACGACCTGGCCGACCTGTGCCGGATCTATGACCTGGAAGTCACGTCACTCTACGTCGGCGGCGGTACGCCGACGTGCCTGCCCCTGCCGGTCCTGGAAGCGATGATGACGCGGCTGGCCCGGAATTTCCCGGCAGCCCGCGAATGGACCGTCGAAGCGGGACGGCCCGATACGGCGACGCCGGACATGCTGGCCATGCTCCGCCAGGCCGGTGTCGATCGCATCAGCGTCAATCCCCAGACGTTGCAGCAGCATCTCCTCGATGCCCTGGGCCGGCGCCACCGGGTCGAAGATATTTACACCATGTATGAGAACTGCCGGAAACTGGGTTTTTCCGTCATCAACATGGACTTCATCGCCGGCCTTCCCGGGCAAACCGTGGCAGATATGCAGGAAAATATGGAAATTGTTTGCAAACTGCACCCGGAAAATGTTACAATTCATACGTTAGCATTAAAAAAACGGGCACCCTTATTCCATCATGAATTGCGGGCCGCCATTCCGCCAGCCGAAGAAACGGGCCATATGGTCCGCCTCTGTCAGTCCATCCTGACGGCCGGCGGCTATGTGCCGTACTACATGTACCGCCAGAAGTACATGGCAGCCAGCTTCGCCAACATTGGCTATGCCCTGCCGGGCAGCGTCAGTGCCTATAATATCGAGATGATGGAAGAACGGCAGTCCGTCCTGGCAGCCGGACCGGGCGGGGCGACGAAGTTCCTCTGCCGCGACGGCCACACCTTGGAAAAGGTGTATATGCCGAAAGACGTCGATGCATATGTGCAGGCGCTGGCCGAAAGAATAGCCCAGCGCCGCCGTTTGTGTGCTATCATATACGGAAAAGAGGATGTTTAAATGGCTATTACTGCACCGAGAGGCACGCAGGATTTCCTGCCGGAACAGACGGCAGAGTGGCAGCTGCTGGAAGCAAAGATCCGCCAGATCTGCTCGCTCTACGGGTTCGGCGAAATCCGCACGCCTATGTTTGAAAGTACTGAATTGTTTTTACGCGGCATCGGGGAAACGACGGACGTCGTCACCAAGGAAATGTATACCTTTGAAGACCGCGGCGGCCGCAGCATGACATTGCGCCCGGAAAATACGGCTTCTGTCGTCCGGGCCTTCCTGGAACACAAGCTCTACGGCGACCCGCAGGTCCACAAGTTCTACTACATGGGCCCCATGTTCCGTCATGACCGCCCCCAGGCTGGCCGTTACCGCCAGTTCACCCAGTTCGGCGTCGAAGAAATCGGCTCCAAGGATCCGGCTGTCGATGCGGAAATCATTGCCATGGCCTTCCAGCTCTTCCGGGAACTGGGCCTCAATGATCTGGTCCTGCACCTCAACTCCGTCGGCTGCCCGAAGTGCCGTCCCGTCTATCGCCAGAAGCTCCTCGATTTCTTTGCCGACAAACGGGACCAGCTCTGCGACGACTGCAACGAACGATTGGAAAAGAACCCTCTCCGCGTCCTCGACTGCAAGGAAGACGGCGAAAAGATGATGCAGATGGGCGTACCTTTGATCACGGATAATCTCTGCGACGACTGCAAGGAACATTTCCACAAAGTCCAGGAATATCTGACGGCCATCGGTATTCCCTTTACCCTCGACCCGCGCCTGGTCCGCGGCCTCGATTATTATACCAATACGGCCTTTGAAATCATGTACGCTCCCTTGGGCGCACAGAGCACGGTCTGCGGCGGCGGCCGTTACGACGGCCTCATCGAAGAAGTCGGCGGTCCGTCGACACCGGGCATCGGCTTTGCCATCGGCATGGAACGGCTGCTCCTGACCTTGAAGGAACAGGGCCTCCTGCCGCCGGTCGAAAAGAAGCAGCCCGTCTTCATCGTCGCCCTCGGCGATGCGGCCAAGACCAGGGCCTTCGAACTGCAGCAGCAGCTCCGCGAAAAGGGCCTCTATGCTGAAATCGACCTCCTGGGCCGCAGCATGAAGGGCCAGATGAAATCGGCCAACAAGCTCAATGCCGATTACACGGTCATCATCGGCGAAGACGAATTAGCCGCCGGTGAAGCCCAGGTCCGCAATATGGCCAGCAAAGAACAAGTCAGCGTTCCCCTTGATGGGATTGTTGCATATATGGAAACACACAAGAAGGGATGATTTACGAATGGATACAATGGAAGGTTTACACCGCTCCCAATACTGCGCTGAAGTAAGTGAAGCGGACAACGGCAAAGAAGTCGTCTTGACTGGCTGGGTCGAACGCCGCCGCGACCACGGCGGACTGATTTTCATCGACCTCCGCGACCGTACGGGCATCGTACAGGTCGTCGCTTCGCCGGACTATGAAAAGGTTTCTTTCGATAAAGCTGAACAGGTACGTACGGAATACGTCCTGGCTGTACGCGGCATCGTCCGCATGCGCGATAAAGATACGATCAACCCCAAGATGAAGACCGGGACCATCGAAATCCGCTGCGAAGAACTGCGTATCCTCAATTCGTCCAAGACGCCGCCGTTCTACATTGAAGACAACATCGACGTCGACGAAAAGATCCGCCTCAAATACCGCTACCTCGACCTGCGCCGTCCGGAAATGCAGAAGAACCTCATCATGCGCCATAAAGTAAAACATGCCATGCGCACGTTCCTCAACGAACATGGCTTCATCGACATCGAAACGCCGGAACTGTGCAAGAGCACGCCGGAAGGCGCCCGTGACTACCTCGTACCGAGCCGCGTCAACGAAGGCAAATTCTACGCCCTGCCGCAGTCGCCGCAGATTTTCAAACAGCTGCTCATGATTTCCGGTATGGACCGTTACTACCAGATCGCCCGCTGCTTCCGCGATGAAGACCTGCGCGCCGACCGCCAGCCGGAATTCACCCAGCTCGACATGGAAATGTCCTTCATGGACCAGGAAGAAATCCTGACCCTCGTCGAACAGATGGTACATTACATCTTCAAAGAAACCCTGGGCCACGACGTCAAGCTCCCGATTCACCGCATGACCTGGGACTACGCTATGGAAAACTACGGCTCCGATAAGCCGGACCTGCGCTTCGACATGAAGTTCACGGACGTCACGGAACTCGTCAAGGATACGGACTTCAAAGTCTTCCGCAGCGTCATTGACAACGGCGGTCAGGTCAAAGCCATCAACGTCAAAGGCGACGCCGACATTCCCCGTCGTGAACTGGACGGCCTCGTCGAATACGTCAGCCACTACGGCGCCAAAGGCCTGGCTTGGATCGGCTTCCTCGAAGACGGCACGCTCAAATCGCAGATCAAGAAGTTCTTTGGCGAAGACAAGCTCCGTGAAATCGGTAAAGCCTGCGGCGCTGAAAAGGGCGACCTGGTCCTCATGATTGCCGACAAACCGAAAGTCGTCGCAGCTGCTCTCGGCGAACTGCGTAAAGAAATGGCCCGCCGCATGAACCTCATCGACGAAGACGAATTCGCCTTCACCTGGGTCGTCGACTTCCCCATGTTCGAATACAGCGAAGAAGAACATCGCTACGTCGCTATGCACCATCCGTTCACGGCCATGCGCGACGAAGACCTGGACAAACTGGAAACCGACCCGGCTCACGTCTATGCCAAGGCCTATGACCTGGTCCTCAACGGCATCGAACTCGGCGGCGGCTCCCTCCGTATCTACCAGCCTGACGTACAGCAGCGCGTATTCAAGGCCATCGGCCTGACACCGGAAGAAGCAGAACAGAAATTCGGTTTCCTCCTCCGCGCCTTCGAATACGGTGCACCGCCCCACGGAGGCCTGGCCTTCGGCTTGGACCGCATGATCATGCTCATGCTCAAACGCAAGTCCATCCGCGACGTCATCGCCTTCCCGAAGACCCAGAACGCTATCGACCCCATGAGCGAAGCTCCGTCGACAGTCACCAAAAAACAGCTGCATGAACTCCACATCCAGGTAGAAGAAGACTTGGTAAGCAAATAGAGAGATGAAAAAAAGCTTGTCGTATAACGGCAAGCTTTTTTTCGTGGTTCGTGGTTCGTGGCTCGTAGGGGCCGTCCCAAAGGGCAATGTCAGTAAGTTTAGAAAAACAAATAAAAGACCGTCACGGATATGTGG
>OFRZ01000607.1_pt1 | contig 31258 bp, 26 predicted proteins | sample 1543181 | NCBI WGS metagenome assembly OFRZ01 (sample SAMN04209245, study PRJEB22552) | human gut metagenome | biome: gut; material: feces | host: Homo sapiens | place: USA: Oklahoma | reverse complement strand
CCCCCCCCGCTACCATCACGTTATCAGACGGCATTTTTGCTCTCTCAAATGCCTATCTGCAAACTGTAACGTGCTATGATTACCATGTTTTCAGCATTTTCATCGGTATGCATGACAATACAAAAGGAGATTTTACAAATGAACACAGAACTTATTAACAATCACACCGTTTTATTCTGCGATTACTATCAACAATGGATTTCCATCTACAAAGAAGGCGCCATACGAGCCGTTACAATGAAAAAATACCACATGGCGCATCACTGGCTTGAAAAGTTGATCCCCGATCTCGCTATCAATGATCTAGATCGCTTTGCCTATCAAAAACTTCTCAATGATTACGCCTCTGTCCATGAACGCCAGACTACCATGGATTTCCATCATCATCTAAAATGCGCCATTCTGGATGCCGTAGATGAAGGACTTATCCAAAGAGATCCAACTCGAAAAGCTATCATCAAAGGGAAAACTCCCATCGAAAAAAAGCAAAAATATCTGAACCAGTACGAGCTGCACAAACTACTCGACGACTTGGATCTTAAATCCGAAATCAATCTGGACTGGCTTTTACTTTTAATTGCCAAAACAGGAATGCGTTTTTCCGAGGCCCTAGCCCTGACTCCAAAAGACTTTGATCTCTCACGCCAGATGCTTTCCGTCTCTAAAACATGGGACTATAAGGACGGAGGTGGTTTTCTTCCTACCAAAAATCAATCTTCTATTCGGAAGATTCCATTAGACTGGCAGACCGTGATCCAATTTGCTGAGCTGATCCGGCAGCTTCCTGAAGATAAACCTATCTTTGTCAAAGATAAAATTTACAACTCTACGGTAAATGCACTTCTTACCAGACATTGTAAAAAAGTAAACATTCCTGTCATTTCCGTACATGGTCTAAGACATACGCACGCTTCCCTCCTGCTCTTTGCCGGTGTGTCCATTGCAAGCGTAGCCCGCCGGTTAGGGCATTCAAATATGACTACCACCCAGAAAACATATTTACACATCATTCAGGAGCTTGAAAGCAAAGATATCGACATCATTATGCGGTCACTGTCCAATTTAAACTCATAACCCCATTTTGCATACCGGTGAAAAGCTGAAAAGGATGCCTGCAACGAAATCCGCAGGCATCCTTTTTTCGAATTTTCTTTTAAATTTTCCATTCGCCCAGCTATTCCAGTAACGGAGCAATCTCCGGCATCAGGCCCTCCTTAAACTCTCGAATCAAAGTTCCATTAAACTTAAACTTGGGAAGGGCATTCGGCATTTGTTCCTTATATGCCGCATAATCCGCCTGTGCTTTTAGTTTATTTTCGTTGGCAAGCTCTCCATCTCTAAAATTAAACGCCTCATACTTCACATCCTCAAACGGCACAAACCATTTACGTGCGAATTTTTGTATTTCTTTATCAATTGCTGCATAGCGCATCTGATTGATGATAACCGAAATATCCTGTCCCATAAATTTCGCTTTATCCTGCTCAATTTCATCCAGAACCTGCAATAGCAGCTCGCTCAACCTCGGATTATCTGCGGAAAATTCCTTTACAATCTCTTTTAATTGCAATAGTTTATGCTCAAATTCTGTCTCATCAAAATCATTTTCCTTCTGATCCAGATAATCCACAAAGCCCTGCAGCAGTTCTACAATATACTCAAAATCAATCTTAAACTTACTGTATGCCACCAGATCATAATCATCCCGAATCGGCTCATCATCTGCATCATCCAGCGGATCCTTTTTCAGTTCCTCCATGACATTTTTATATACGGCTGCATAATCTTCATATATATCCTGACTAAAATCATAGTCGTCCAGCATTTTCGCCTCAAACCTTGAAAACGATTTCAAATGTGCATAATCATGATCTAAATCCCGAAATAATTTAACAAATGTCTTTTTCTGCTTCTTCGACAATCCCATTACATCGTTCGGCTCTGGTGCAAATGTCCGTATCGTCTTTAAAGAAATGACAAAATCATCCAGCACCGTATCCCAGTCCTCTGCGATCGCCTGACCGATTCCGCCTTTTGAATACATTATAAGTGCATCATTGATTTTCTCTTTAAATTCTTTCGGATCTCGAAATGTCACAATCTGTCCATACTCTTTATTCTGATCATACAGACGGTTAGTCCTTGAAAATGCCTGTATCAATCCCTGCGGCGTCATTGGCGCCCGATCAATAAAAAGCGTTGACAGACACGGGGCGTCAAATCCCGTCAGCAAACGGTCTACCACGATCACAAGATCCACCTGCTGTTCTCTGTCCGCATAACGTTGCTTCGGCTTCCTTGCTAATCGATCATTCAAATTGCTGTTGTATGCATCCAGTGCACTCATATCATACTTTACATGAAACATCTGATCATAATAATCAAGATAGCGCTTCATCGCCTCCTGGTTTGCCTGCGACGCTTCTGCATTCTCTGACACAGAAAATGTGATCGCCGTCTTTGGAAAATCCGGCAGCACTTTTTTGACATCCTCACTGATTTTTAGCTTATCCTCTCCCCTTTTTATCTTCAAAATCATATCATAATATTTTTGTGCAATCGCAATCGATTCCACCGTCAGCATCGCCTCATAGGTCTTTCCACGGCCATTCTGCATGCCAAATTTTGAAAGCGACTGGTTCAGGACGACATTCAGGACATTTCTCATATGATTTTCACTATGGTAATACTTCTCTTCTTCCTCTTTCGATACATCCTTCGGTCCCAGATTCTCGACATTAAAGCCCAAAACCGCCCCATCATGAATCGCTTCTTTGATCGTATAGCTGTGAAGACATGGTCCATACAATTCTTCGGTTGTCTGCGGCAGATCGCCCTTCTGTTCATAGCTATTTTGTTCAAAAATTGGAGTTCCAGTAAATCCAAACCAGAGAGACTGATTGAAAAAGCGCTCTATCTCCCTCTTCGTCTGAGGTGTTACCGCGCGGTGGCACTCATCCACTACAAACGCAATTTTCAACGCTTTAATTTTTGCGTATTCCTTCGTGCCTTCTTTTAAACGCCGGTTAATCATTACCTGCATTTTCTGACGGGTCGTTACGATCATCTGCCGGTTATCATCCGCCAGTTTTTTAATCAGACTCCCCACATGTTCGGTATCATCTACATCAATTGTGTCATTGTCCGCATACGACTGAAACACCCCCTTCGTCTGCAAATCCAGATCCCTCCGGTCAATCAAAAATACCGTTTTCTGAATCGAGGGAATATCCATCAGCAGATTTCTAGTTGCCTTATAAGAAGTCATCGTCTTTCCTGAACCAGTTGTGTGCCAGATAAAACCTGATTTACCAACCTTGGAAGCCGCCCGCATCGCTTCAATCGCATGGATCTGATATGGTCTTAAAATCAATATTTTTTTCTTGGCATTATCAAGCACGGTGTACTTCGTCACCATTTCATGGGCTTCCGGGATTCTCAACACTGCCTGTGCAAAATCAATATAATCGCAGACTGGTAAATTTTCTTTATCAATCCAGCCAGTTAAAAAGCGCTTGTTAAGCTCCGTGTCTCTATCCGGTGAGAAATACTTTGTATCGACTGCATTGCTAACCACAAACATCTGGACATTCGAAAAGATTCCATGGAACTTGCCTTCGGCAATATATTTCTTAATCTGCCGATAACCATCCATGTAGGAATGATCCTTATTCTTGAGTTCAATGTGGATCATCGGAAGCCCATTGATAAGAAGCGTCACATCAAATCTTCTGTCCCGCCCAGACTCATCCCCTTCCTCTTTGAATGCCTGATACTGGTTGATCACCTCATAAACGCTGGAACCACCTGCAACGTGTTCATTATTCATCACGACAAGATGAAGTGTCTCATTTCCGCGCTGTACATGAACATACACCTTTCCATTTTCACCGACCAGCCATTTACCCGCATCGTAAAAAGAAGCGTGTGATATATCATTCTTTATCTTGGCAAATTCTGACTCACTGAGCGGAACATCATCCAGCTTCGCTTTATTATTCTGCTCCAGTATGTATTTAAAATTATTCCACAGATCCACTTCCGTCCGAAGATCCGGGCGATATGTCCACTGCGAATCTCCGCTACAAAGTTGATCAATCAGTCTTTTCTCTAATACGGACTCCAATTCCGCCATAATGATCCGTCCTTTCTTTGGAAATAGGTTTTTTAGCATGTAAGATTTGAGGTTTTTTAGCTGCTGGGACTTACGCTGATGAAGGGTGATGAGGTTGTCGAGGTTAGCGAAATAATCCTCTATTTTGCTTTGCTCCGCCTTTGTTGGAAATGGTACAACTAAATTTCTTATTTCTTCATTATGGATATGAACAACGGATTTTCCTTGTGCTTTTTTTGCCAGTTCTCGTTGTGAACTTCCATTAGATATAGAAATTGCTAAAAAAGCAGAATTAATTTCTTCATTTGGCATCACAACATTCAAATCTCCACCAAGCAAAATCCCTGGTTTATCGACGGTCGCAGCCCTTGCGATATCTTCCGCAGTTTCACCTGATGCAGGAACAACGACTTCTCCACCTTTACTGTATACAGAACCATCTTTTGCCTCTACAAAAGTGTCAACATCTGAAATAGTGGTTTCATATTTTGTATATAATCTTCCATACAGAATAATTGGTGTTCCAGCCTCTATCAAATCACCTTTAGAATAACCATTTCCTTTACTAAATTTTGCCACATCATCCAACTTACGCTGTTCCCAAGTTAATGTTATCCCTTCGGCAATTTTATCTCTTTATTCTACAATTTTAAATCCTTTCTTTTGTATCAAAACCTTAAAAGCACCATTTTTATTAGTTTTATCCATGTAGTTATACAAACAAGAATTGTTTTTATCCACTATAAGCCAATTAAAACTTATCTTCATCATACTTTATCAGTAACTTAACATAATCTCAAAAGTACTTTTTAATTAAAAATTAAATGCATTCGCTCTTTTGAACTATTTTTCCTACACAAACATCTTTCCCAGCATAAATTTTTTAACAGTTTGCAATTTTTCTAACTTTCGTTGATGAAGGGTGATGAGGCGGTCGAGGCTTGTAAAATACTGTCCTATAGTAAATTGTTCGTTTATATTTTTAGGATAATTAATAGGAATTTCGCCTAAATCGCCAAGATATATTCCTGGTTGTGCAGATGTTGATTTTCTATCATCAAGTTCCTTTTGAAACTTATGTCCTTGAATTTCAGAATATAGAAATTCTGATATAAGCTCATTATCTGGTCGTAAGAAAGCAACGCTTCTTTGAAATGTGAGTCCTTCTGAATGGCTTAAAATCGCTGTTTCTCCAATAGAACCGACAATAGTTAAAAGAACATCTCCATCGTGCAATTTAAAATTTGCATGAATACTTTCATATTCATCTTTAGAGATTCTTCTATCAGATGTGTCCCACTGAACGGTTCCATTTTTTATGTTTTTGGCGCTTAAAAGTAACGGACCATCCTCAACATCTTTATGTGTACCATGAGTTCCATCTTTCAGCAGAGTAAGAACTTCCCTCAACTTACGCTGTTCCCAATCATCCGTAAATCCCGCAAATCTTATTTCCGGTTTTGATTTTCCATTTCGAGGAAACATTTTTTGAAGCATATATTTTTTCAATTTTTTTGTCTCATCACACTTACGCTGATAAAGGGTGATGAGGTTACTTAAGTTATGCAAATACTCACCAATTTTTACTTGTTCTTCTTTTGAAGGAATCATATAATTAAGCAAAGATATAGCTGGCCAATTAACATAAATCTGTGTATTTCCTTGTGCTTGCTTGATGATTTTCTCTCTTATATTCGGAGCATTTAGCATTTCATAAAGAAATACAGGATCATACTTATCTACATTTATTTCAATGCGTTCAGTTCGCTGGTTATATACATAAATGCCTGATTCTTCAATCAAAAGAACCCTTCCGATAATATTTCCAGATGCTGTTTTATCATTCAATATCATCGTCAAATCATTCTGGTTTAAGACACGTTTATTAGTTTTATCAGATTTAATTGCTCGTATTCCTTGGTCGTTATATATACTATTTTCAGAATAACTTCCTATGCTGATTACCTTGTATGTTCCTTCTTCAGAGAACTCAGATTCTATGGATGTTCCACCAGTTGCTTTTCCGAACTCTTCCAACTTACGCTGTTCCCAATCATCCGCGAACCCTTTAAACCGTATTTCTGGTGTACGTCCCATTCCTACACCTCCTCAATGATCTTGATGAATTCTTCCACCGCCTCTTTTGTCTCTTCCGAGTTAAAGGTCAGATCGCGCAGCATAGATAATAAGGCTTCATTTCCTTCTTTGATCGCCTGATTTGTCTCTTTCATTTCCTTGCTCAGCTGCTTTAAGTCGATTTCTTCCTCTTCTTCGCTTGTATCTACATATCTCGGAATATTCAGGTTGAAATCATTGTCTTTGATGTCCTCAAAGGATGCCAGATACGCCAATTTATCTACCGTTTTTCTGTCTTTATAAAGTTCCAACACCTTGTCGATGTGCTCTTCCTGCATCACATTTTGTTTTTTCTCTTTTGTGAAAAGACTGGATGCATCAATGAATAAGACATCTCTGCCTTCCCGATGCTTTTTGAGTACAATAATACAGGTTGGAATGGATGTATTGTAAAACATATTGGACGGCAGACCGATAACTGCATAGATGGAACCATTCTGAAGTAATATCTCACGGATCGTTCCCTCTGCTGCCCCACGGAACAGGACGCCATGCGGCAGTACGATCGCCATGGTTCCCGTCTGTTTTAAATGGTAAAATCCATGAAGCAGAAACGCATAGTCTGCTTTTGATTTCGGCGCCAACTTTCCACCATAGTCCATGAATCTCTCATCCTGCTTAAATCCCTCTGCCGCAGACCATTTGGCTGAATACGGCGGGTTCATGGTAACAACGTCAAATTCTGTCTCTTCATCGGTCGGCCAGTCCGCATCCAGCGTATCTCCATTTCTCAAATGCTGATTTTCCGGAAGCACCCCGTGCAGAAACATATTCATTCTTGCCAGATTATAAGTGGACGGCATGAGCTCCTGTCCATAATACTTGATGTAATCCGGCTCCTTCGAATAGTTTTTACAGCTCAACATCAAAGATCCAGAACCCATACACGGGTCATACACCTGCAATCCCTTTTTCTCTTCCTGTCCCAGCATGGCAATCCGACAAAGGATCTGAGCTGGACCATGAGGTGTATAGAATTCACCTGCCTTTTTGCCCGTTTCCGACGCAAACTGTCCAATCAAATATTCATAAGCATTTCCAAGAACATCCCCCTTGGCATGGATCAAATCTGCCCCGTCCAATACTTTGATGATCTCTGCCACTGTCGCACTCTGCTTCTGATCACCAGTTCCCAGACGATTGGAATATAAATCTACATCTGCAAACAATCCATTAAATAACTCGTCCGACTCTTCAATCCGGTTAAACGCCGCCTGCAATTTTTCACGGTTAAACGCATTATCCTTCGCCGCATTCAACATACTGACATACGTCATATCCGGTTCCAGTGTGTAATGCATCGAATGTTTCAATTCATCCAGTAAATCCTTTGCATCCTCTGTTTCCATAATTTCTTCGTACTGTCTCTGTGCTTCCTGCAAATCATCCAGTGTCTCATCATTTAACAGATCATAAACCTTTGCAAGGTAAGAATCGGATAAATATTTATAAAAAACCAATCCCAATAAATAAGTCTTATATTCATTAGCATCCATCTTGCCTCTCAGCACATCCGCACCATTCCATAATACCTGGAGTAAATCCTTACTTTCTGTCATTTTCTAGTCCTCCCCTATTTTTCTTATCATTGAAAGCGCTGCATGATTCATATCCTCTGCCTGCTTTATCCTTAATCGATTTTGTATCAATGTAAGTCGATACAGTTCTCCAATCATTCGTTGTTTTTCAATTTCCAGTAATCGAATTTTTATATCTCCGATCGTCTTTACATTTAATTTTTTCACGCTCAACGTTGTCCCCTGATGAAACATAGCTATCTGCTGTTCAAATTCTTTGCTTTCATTGAATTGAAAGCAAAAGTACCATTTATCCAACACCGTCGGATCAAATTCACATTTTAAAAAATTCGAGGTAATACATTTATCTACATTTTCAATCGATACAGGCGCTGCTTTCGACTTAATCAGATTTATAATACAGCTTGATTGAGCGCCATGATGATTTATACAGTATAAATCATTTTCAAAATTTTCAGGTGAATACACACTGAGTCCCTGTTCCTTTACACGTGTAGGATTTTTACCCAAAAAAAACTGCATAATCGCACTTAAACGTTCCATTTCACCAGCACCTCCTTTATGTCCTTTATTTAAATTACATTTTAACAATACAATAGGCGCTCACATTTGTCAATACGTAATTTAGTTAAAGGACACAGACTCTTTCATGATTTTTGACTTCTGATCAGTAATATATCCAGCCTTACTTCTAGTTCTTCTCTAGATCCAAAAAAGCCATCCGAATTTTAATCATTCAGATGACTTTTCATTTTCATGTGTCGCTACTATATCATTACTCTCTTTCTTCCATAATTGCGACATTATCCTGCATATCAATGTATGGTAAATTAAACACTGGATACTGAGAATTATTTGTAACGGTTGCAATAATCGGACGAATATATGATAAAATAAGAGAAGGAGCATTCTTTTTTAATAAATCATCGACCACTTCCTCGTCCAATTCTTTTTCCCACATAAACTCTGCATTCATTGCAACTTCTACAAAAAACGGATATTCCCGTGCTTCTTTTCCCACTAAAACAATTAATTCTACAATCGCATTACTATTTTCTTTCGATTTCAAAATGTGAGTTTTTGATTCTAAGCTTATGCCTTTATATAAAGACTGTTCAAAATCAGGATTCGCTTTAAACACTAATTTCGTCAAATTGGGATTACTAAACTGAAATTTACTATTTTTCATCTTTTCACCTATGCAGCAATATATTCATTTTTACTTGTCTTAGCCTCACTAAACTGCTGATTTGTATATTTTATGCCATATTCATCCGGTGTAAGCTCATAATTATCAAATTCTATTTGACTATCCAGAGAATATTCCTCTTTTCCTGGTAATACAATCTGAATGCTATCATCCAAATCATTTGAAAGCCGTTTTTCTTCCTCATAAATAGCTTTCATTTTTTCAATTCCTGTCCGATCTAGCCCATTAACATAATCCATACACTCCTGCAATATAGACAAACTTATATCTTTCCTCATATTTTTTTCTCCTCTACAATCGCTTTTTCTAATATTGCCTCATGCTTTTTTACATTATAGATTGTTTTGATAGAAAGTATGGGTTCTACTTTATCACTTGTTAAATCATATGTAATAAACCGAATTTTAGGTGTCCTATTATATTTTCCAAACACCTTATAAACATGGTATGCATTATTAAACATTTCTATGTTTCTACATAATGTGTTTAATTTAAGCCCCAACTCAGCCTTTTCTCCTTTAGGCAAATTCATTTTCTGTTCACACTCATCCCACAGTTTCTGTAATGCTTCACATACTTCTATATCTGTCAAATCTAATAATTGCTCCATGGAGACTCTTGCTTTTACAATTTCATACTTTTGTGATGGTTCTTTTCTCCTTTTTTCTCCCATCCAATATTTAGCATTACCCAAATTATCCCAAAAATACATTCCTTGACCAAGCCAACTTCCATCTTCATGGCTTACAATCATGTATTTATCAGAATTAACAAAGCGAGAACATCTTTTTTCGTCATTGCAATGATATAATACAAGATTTGACTCTATTGACACAAGATCCTCTCCTTCAGATCATTGTATTCCAATAATCTATTTTCTGTTATCATAGGTATACATTCCCCCAACCTATAAACATTATGCTTAAAAATGTTAATTTATATTTATTTCCTTCAATTACTCAAGTTTATAATAACATATGAATTTAACATATTCAATAACAATTTTATTGAAACAACTCCACCATTTTTAGTCAAAAAGACTCCCCTGCCAAAGCAAGGGAGCCTCAATATTACCTATTCATTAAAAATGATACGGTTTCGATCTTACTGCTTATCTGCGATTGCAGCCTGAGCAGCAGCCAGACGAGCGATCGGCACACGGAACGGTGAGCAGGATACATAGTCAAGACCAATCTTGTGGCAGAACTCTACGGAAGACGGGTCGCCGCCGTGCTCGCCGCAGATACCTACATGAAGGGTCGGGCGCTCTGCTTTACCTAACTTGATAGCCATCTCCATGAGCTTACCTACGCCAGTCTGATCCAGTTTTGCGAATGGATCGCTCTCGAAGATCTTCTTGTCATAGTAAGCATTCAGGAACTTGCCTGCATCATCACGGGAGAAGCCGTAGGTCATCTGAGTTAAGTCGTTTGTACCGAAGCAGAAGAATTCAGCCTCTTTTGCGATGTCGTCAGCGGTCAGAGCTGCACGCGGGATCTCGATCATGGTACCTACTTCGTACTTCAGATCAACGCCTGCTGCTGCGATCTCCTCGTCAGCGGTCTTCACAACGATATCTTTTACATATTTTAACTCTTTCGCATCGCAAGCGAGCGGAATCATGATCTCCGGTTTTACGGACCAGTCAGCGTGAGCTTTCTGTACGTTGATAGCTGCACGGATAACTGCCTTGGTCTGCATAACTGCGATCTCCGGATAGGTAACTGCCAGACGAAGTCCACGGTGACCCATCATCGGGTTGAACTCATGCAGGGAAGCAATGATGTTCTTGATAGTCTCAACCGGTTTGCCCTGAGCCTCAGCCAGTTTCTTGATGTCATCTTCCTCAGTCGGAACAAACTCATGCAGCGGCGGATCCAGGAAACGGATCGTAACCGGGTTGCCCTCCAGCGCCTCGAACAGACCTTCGAAGTCGCCCTGCTGATACGGAAGGATCTTATCCAGAGCTGCTTCTCTCTCTTCTACGGTGTCAGCACAGATCATCTCACGGAAAGCAGCGATTCTGTCTTCCTCGAAGAACATATGCTCAGTACGGCAAAGACCGATACCTTCTGCGCCAAGCTCTCTAGCTTTCTTCGCATCTGCCGGTGTATCAGCGTTGGTACGAACTTTCAGTCTTCTGAACTTGTCAGCCCATGCCATAACGCGGCCGAATGTACCAGCGATGGTAGCGTCTACGGTCTTGATCTCGCCCTCGTAAATATTACCGGTTGTACCATCAATGGAGATGAAGTCTCCCTCATTGAACTCTTTACCAGCTAATGTGAATTTCTTATTCTCTTCATCCATAGCGATGTCGCCGCATCCGGATACACAGCAGGTACCCATACCACGGGCAACTACGGCTGCGTGAGAGGTCATACCACCACGAACGGTTAAGATACCCTGAGCAACCTTCATACCGGTAATATCTTCCGGAGAGGTCTCAAGACGAACTAAGACAACCTTCTCGCCCTTTTCAGCCCATTTCTCAGCATCTTCTGCAGTGAATACAACTTTACCGCAAGCAGCACCCGGAGAAGCACCTAAGCCTTTTCCAAGCGGAGTAGCTGCCTTTAATGCAGCAGCGTCAAACTGCGGATGCAGCAGTGTATCGAGGTTACGCGGGTCGATCATAGCGACTGCTTCTTCCTCTGTCTTATGTCCTTCATCTACCAGGTCGCAAGCGATCTGCAGAGCTGCCTGAGCAGTTCTCTTACCGTTACGGCACTGTAACATATAAAGTTTACGGTTCTCTACAGTAAACTCCATATCCTGCATATCATGGTAGTGGTTCTCAAGCACATCGCAAACCTTGATGAAATCTTCGTATGCTTCCGGGAACTCCTGCTCCATCTGAGCGATCGGCATCGGAGTACGAACACCTGCAACTACGTCCTCGCCCTGTGCGTTCTTTAAGAACTCGCCCATCAGCTTCTTCTCGCCGGTTGCCGGATCACGGGTAAATGCAACACCTGTACCAGACTCATCGTTTAAGTTACCGAATACCATCGGCATTACGTTTACTGCAGTACCCCAGGAATACGGAATATCATTATCTCTTCTGTATACGTTCGCACGTGGGTTGTCCCAGGAACGGAATACAGCTTCGATTGCTAATTTTAACTGAACAACCGGGTCAGACGGGAAGTCCTCACCTAACTGTTTCTTATACTCAGCCTTGAACTGCTCAGCCAGAGTCTTTAAGTCAGCAGCAGTCAGTTCGATATCGTACTGAACACCCTTCTCTTCTTTCATCTTGTCGATGAGCTGCTCGAAGTATTTCTTACCAACTTCCATAACGACATCCGAGAACATCTGGATGAAACGTCTGTAGGAGTCATATACAAATCGCTCAAATTTCGGGTCCGGGTTGCCTGCGATCATCGCTGCAACTACCTCGTCATTTAAACCAAGGTTTAAGATGGTATCCATCATACCTGGCATGGATGCTCTCGCACCGGAACGAACCGATACTAACAGTGGGTTCTTCAGATCGCCAAATTTCTTTCCATTGAGCTCTTCCATCTTCTTAACGCCTTCCATGGTCTGTGCCATGATCTCGTCGTTAATCTTGCGACCATCTTCGTAATACTGGGTACAAGCCTCAGTTGTGATTGTAAATCCCTGTGGAACCGGCAGACCGATGCTTGTCATCTCCGCCAGGTTCGCTCCCTTTCCTCCCAGCAGGTTACGCATGGTCATGTCGCCCTCGCTAAACATATAAACCCATTTTGCCATAAGTATTTTCCTCCTATACTCGTTTATGTTTTACATTCACATATTTGTATTTATGTGAAAGATAAAAGCCATCGTGAATATTATAACATAAACTGCGGTCTAGTAAAGAGTTTTTTTGAATTCTTTCCAACTTTTTTTCGATCAATATATATTTTTTTGTAATTTTCGCGAATATTAAATGAGATGACTATCCAGAACAGTGCCTAATCTGCCCCAAAATAAATTTCGTTCTTTGCAAAATGCCAAAAATGTCAAAAGCCCTCTCTAACACAAAAAGCAGAAACCATCTCCTGTTTTCTGGAATATGGTTTCTGCTTTTTTGTTTATTTAAAGATTAGAAACGGAACTTATCCTCGAAGTAGTTCTTAAGCTCTGCGATCGGCACACGTACCTGCTCCATAGTATCACGGTCACGTACAGTTACAGCCTGATCGGTCTCGGATTCGAAGTCATAGGTGATGCAGAACGGAGTACCGATCTCATCCTGACGACGATAACGTTTACCGATATTGCCTCTGTCATCGAACTCGCAGTTGTAGTACTTGGAAAGCTCTGCATAGATCTTCTCGGCACCTTCATTGAGCTTCTTGGACAGTGGAAGCACACCGATCTTAACCGGTGCGATAGCCGGATGGAAGTGAAGAACGGTTCTTACATCGCCCTCGCCAATCTCTTCCTCATCGTAAGCTGCACACAGGAATGCCAGCGTCACACGATCAGCACCCAGGGACGGTTCAATCACGTACGGGATGTATTTCTCCTTCTTCTCATCGTCAAAGTAGGTCATATCCTGACCGGAGGTGTTCTGATGCTGGGTCAGATCGTAATCGGTACGGTCTGCGATACCCCACAGCTCGCCCCATCCGAACGGGAACAGAAATTCCAGATCGGTCGTCGCCTTGCTGTAAAAGCACAGCTCTTCCGGAGAATGGTCGCGCGCGCGCATCTCATCCGGCTTGATGCCAAGTGTCTGCAGCCAGTCGATGCAGTGCTGTTTCCAGTATGCAAACCACTCAAGGTCGGTTCCCGGTTCACAGAAGAACTCCAGCTCCATCTGCTCGAACTCTCTGGTACGGAAAGTAAAGTTACCCGGTGTGATCTCGTTACGGAAAGATTTACCGATCTGACCGATACCAAACGGGATCTTCTTGCGGGAGGTTCTCTGTACGTTCTTGAAGTTTACAAAGATACCCTGTGCAGTCTCCGGACGCAGATATACGGTGTTTTTTGCATCCTCGGTAACTCCCTGGAAAGTCTTGAACATCAGGTTAAACTGACGAATGTCGGTGAAATCATGCTTGCCGCAGCTCGGACAGCAGATGTTATTGTCATCAATGTACTGTTTCATCTGCTCCTGGGACCAGCCGTCTACGGAACCCTCGATCTCGATGTTGTGCTCTGCCATATAGTCCTCGATGAGCTTATCTGCACGGAAACGCTCTTTACAGCTCTTGCAGTCCATCAGCGGGTCAGAGAAGCCGCCCAGATGTCCGGATGCCACCCATGTCTGGGAGTTCATGAGAATCGCACAGTCTACACCTACGTTGTACGGGCTTTCCTGAATAAATTTCTGCCACCATGCACGTTTTACATTGTTTTTCAGTTCTACGCCCAGATTGCCGTAGTCCCATGTATTGGCAAGGCCGCCGTAAATCTCAGAACCCGGATATACAAATCCTCTTGATTTTGCGAGCGCCACGATTTTGTCCATCGTCTTTTCCATTTGTCTTGTCCTCCTGATTCATTTATCATTGTACCCGTCCCCGCCTTTTCTTTCGATATCTGGCAGATGGACGAATTTAACAATCATTCTGTTTTTTATCTTTTAAAAATCACATAAACCGTGCCTGTTTCCGGCAGACTGACGGTTGAATCGTCTTTTAACTCGGTATTCGAACTGCGGTAAAGCACTTTTCCGCCGACCATCAGCGTCGCACCGCCCTCGCTCCGGACTGCCGTGCCGCTCTTTTCATTCTGAACCGTATCCGTTCCGGCTTCGCTTCCATCCGCTTTTACCAGCTCACCCTCGGAAAACCATCCATCGGCAATCGCCTCCGAAAGCGGCTTTGCCTCCAGCGCCGTCAGGGAGTTGCTGGTGTCCTCGTTGTCATTCGTCTCTCCGAATGCTTTCAGATCTTCAAAGGAAGCATAATCAAAGATCGCTGTCACCGTGTCTTTTCCCGCCTTCACACTTTTCAATGCTGCCGGCAGTCTCTCGGCATTTTTCTGGTTCTGTGCCAGCGCCCCGGCGCCTTTTTCTTCATTAAAATGAATCACTGCCGTCTCTAAATACTGCTTTAATTCATTCTCATCGACCGAAATACCGCCGGTCTGCTCCACCAGAGCACTCGACAGCGCCCCGTCTTTTGCCACATATACGCAGCTCTCCGAAGGGGAAAAGGCGGTTTCCCGTGAGCCACAGCCGGACAGCATCACACCCACGGTACACGCTGCCAGAAGAAATCCTCTTTTTTTCATTGCTCTTCCTCCCAAGCGCAAAAATGCTCCTACAACCAAGTTTTTATAGTATACCTGCTTTTCTATGTATTTTCAAGACTTGGACCTGAAAAAACGCATACTCGCACTTCCGTTTCCAGAGATACCTGCCTTTCAACCGTAAATCCTGCTTTTTGTCAGCGTCCCCCATTCAGGGGCTTCCAGATGTCCGGACGGTACCTCCGCAACACGCGCGCCGCCTGATAACAGAGTGTCACTGCAAGCAGCGGCATGCACACATACATAAACATCGAAACCAGCTGGCTGCCCGGAAATAGCAGCGCCGCCGCCTTATTGAGGAAACGGACCACCACAAAGTGCGTCGCATAGATAAAAAAGGTGCAGGTCATAAACGGTCTGACTTCTCCCAGCCAGCGCTCGTTTACCATCATCCAGATACCGATGACTGCCAGAAGCTGGTAGAGAACGATTCCCGGCACAAAATAGTGGGTATAATAGCTCCTGCTGAGCACGATTCCCACTGCCAGCAGGCACACCCCCAGTGCCGCTCGCTTCCACGACCATACCGCCTCCGCCCATTTTCTCCCGTGCAACGCCGCATAGGCGGCAAAGGAATAATAAATCAGGGCGTCCAGATTCAGCTCCGGCAGCGCCACCCCCTTGAAAAGTGCCACAAGCAGCACCAGCAGAAATGCCGCGCCGGTCCAGATATTTTTCAGAAACAGATACAGCACCGGTGCCAGCAGCACCAGCAGGATGATCTGATACATGAACCAAAACACCGGATTGAAGGTATACTTGGTGATCGCCTGCCATGCCCCGGACGTCGTGATCACCAGATCCGTCCGGTTGGCGATCGTCTGCAGTCCCGGAATCCGGCTCGCCGCCACATACGCCACGTAGTAGATGGTATTCCAGAGCAGGTACGGAACCAGAAGCGAATGCAGACGTTTATTTAATTTTTCTCCCAGCCGCTTCATCGTGAAGTTCCGGTAGAACAGGTAGGCAGACAGCATGATAAAGCATGGGATGTCCACCCGCAGAATTTCCTGCATGACCGGGTACTGGAAATGCCACCACGGTGCGTCCTGCCCCAGTTCCGGGAAAAACAGATCCGCGTTGCCGGAATGCGTCCAGATGACCATGAGGCAGCAGATGAAATTGAACCAGGCGATTTTCTGGTGGAATTTGGGTTCTGGCATATAAATGGTTCCTCCCTGGATAGTTGTATGTTATGTAATCGTCTGCAATATCTCCAATGAGTGAAAACTTTTATCTACATACGCCCTCTTATTCCGCTCCACATTCGCCGCAAATTGTGCAAATGCATCTTCTTTCAGAAGAAATGTATACAACTTCTCGATCGGCGCGTAGATAACGTACTGCCAGGCATAGCGTGCGGAGTCTCCGGCGCGCAGGGGTGGATCTTCGGTGTATTCGCCGTTGATGACCATGATTTTTAACTCGAAGATACGCTGTACAAGTTTGTTGGGGAGTGCGGGTTTTAGGAGGGCGCGGAAGGACTGGTAGAGTAATCGCAGCATTTCTCTTGCCTCCAGACCTTCTCTTCCGAAGTATTCGGCGAATTCAGCAAAATAGGAGGCGTAGCAGGCGCACTCAACGTCCTGTTCAAGTCCTTCGAAATAGTTTTCGATCTCCGCGCCATAAAGATTGTAGGCATCCCGCGTCTCAGAAAGTGTGAAGGTTCCAAATGCGAAAGGCCGGCTTGCCGCACGCAGCAAACTTCCAGTGCGCTTCGCCCCGCGGGCAAATGCCGTGATTTTTCCGCGGTCTCCCGTCAGGAGAATCAGACGTTTATCAAATTCACCGACCGGGGCTGCATAAAGCACCATTCCGGTTGTCTGTATCAAATCTCGCATGCAGCCCTTCCTTCCCTCACTTAAATTTCTTTCGGGTTATATCCGTAATTCTTCATATACATATCGCTGTCTCTCCACTCCCGGCGCACTTTAACCCAGAGTTTCAGGTTGACCTTCGTGTCCATCAGATTTTCAATTTCCATCCGGGCAGCGGTTCCGATACGTTTTAACATCGATCCGCCTTTTCCGATGATGATGCCCTTGTGGGAATCGCGCTCGCACACGATCGTTGCATCCACGTCGATGATGCCGTTTGGGCGCTCTTTCATCTGGTCGATGACAACTGCAATGCCGTGCGGGATCTCGTCGTCCAGCATCCGAAGCGCTTTCTCGCGGATCAGCTCCGCTGCGATCTGGCGCATCGGCTGGTCGGTGACGGTATCCTCATCGTAAAACTGCGGACCTGCCGGAAGATATTTAAAAATACTGCTCTTGACATCCTCGATATTCATCTCTTTGAGAGCCGAAACCGGGATAATCTCCGCAAAATTCAAAATATCCTTATATGCCGCGATAAAGGTCAGAATCTCTTCCTTCGATTTGACCGTATCAATTTTATTAATAACCAGAATGACCGGCGTCTTGATCTTCGAAAGCTGCTCTGCAATGTGGCGCTCGCCTGCCCCGATGAAGGTGGTCGGCTCTACCAGCCAGAGAATCACGTCAACCTCTTTTAACGTATTCTCTGCGACATTGACCATGTACTCGCCCAGCTTGTTTTTCGCCTTGTGGATACCCGGTGTGTCCAGAAAAATGATCTGTCCGCGCTCGTCTGTGTAAACCGTCTGGATACGGTTCCGGGTCGTCTGCGGCTTCTCAGATGTGATCGCGATCTTCTGTCCGATCAGGTGGTTCATCAGAGTGGATTTGCCGACATTCGGACGCCCGATCAGGGTCACAAAGCCAGATTTAAACTCTTTTGTATCTGTATTTGCCATCTTGTTTCCTTTCACTTGCATTTAATTTAGTTAAACAGATTCTTCACCGTCTTAAACAGATCCTGATTTGCCTTGACTTTCTCTGCATTTCCAATCGCACAGATGCTCTGCTCACTGAGCACTGCCCTGATAATCGGCGCCAGCGCCCGGATATCCTCCGGGGTAACTGCCAGGATCTCGTCTCTCTCTTTCTGGATCATCGCATCCGTCACGCCGGTAAACCAGGCCGCGTCGGCGCGAATGCCTTTGTACGGCGGCAGAAGCGGCGCATCAAGGTCGCTGATGGTTCCAATCACGAATTTCGTCATATCACGCTCGTCTGCCTCAAACTGCTCCAGATACGGCACGATACCCTCGTAAACCTCATTCGTCTCACGCAGGTTCGGATCGCGGTAGGAAACGAAATAGCTGTCGCCAAACCGTCCGGCTCCATTCATGACGCCGTAAGCGCCGCCCTTGACACGGACATTGACCCACAGATAATCATATCCGAGAATGACTTTCAGCGTCCGCAGCGTGCCCTTGTATGCCAGCCCTTTCTCCACGAAATTGCCGCAGCGTGCCAGATAATTGACCTGGGAGGAGGTCATGAATCCCTCGTTTAAGTTCTCTTTTTTCCACTCAAACGGATAAACGGTTCCGTCGCCCTGTGGAAGACGTTCTTTTAAGAGCGGAAGTGCTGCTTCAAGCCCCGCCTGATCGTCGGCTGCTGCCGTATAGCTTATCAGCATATTTTCTTTCGTAAACAGGCGTGCCGCCGTCTCCTTTAACTTCGCGATCACCTCGCCCTTTTTCTCCTCAAAGTGCTTTGCCGTCTCTTCAAGGAACTGGTAGAAGCCGATTCCGCCCGTGCAGTCGTCAAATGCCGATTCTGCCGAAAAATAGGAGCTGGCTCTCATCACTGCCGCTGAATGTGCCGCCTGATTTAAACGCATCTGGCTCTTCGATTTCGTCTCCGCCACAATCTCGCCGAGACGTTTCTCATCATCAAGGATTGAATCAAGCAGAATCTCCGCGATCGCTGAAAATCCGAAGTCCAGCTTCTCACACAGCACCCGGGCACTCGCGGTAAAAATACCGGTAAACGCGCCCTGTTTCCGGCTGTCCGCATAGGAGCTGACGCTGAGCGTGATACCGCCGGTATTTAAGTTGATCTCATCCGACAAATCGCTGTATGTGTGTTTCGTCGTATCGACAAATCCAAGCACTGCTTTCAAAAGTCCCACATACGGCAGATCCCTGGATGGTACACGGTCGGTACGGAACATCACGCGCAGATAACCGATGCCTGAGGTAAAGAGCTCATGTGCCAGCACCTTGGTTCCGCCAATCTCGCGCTCGGTCAGGATAAATTTCTCCGCCTCTTTGCGGATATCTGAGCGTTTCAACAGCGGAATCTTCTCTAAATCTTCCTTCGGGGACGGGGTGTCCTGATACTCTTTCAGCTCTTTCGTGCCATCCACGATCGCCTGAATCTCCTCCGCGCCCAGGCTCTTCTTATATGCTTCCAGCTTTTCACGCAGCTTCTCATCCTCGATCGCCGTCAGTCCCCGCTTCGGGCTGACCGTGATCACCGCCTCAAACGGGTTATCTAAGAGATATTTGCGGATCAGTTCTTCAAAATACCCTTCCTTTGCTGCTTTTTTGAGGAATGCAAATGTCTCCTCATATTCCAGGTGCATCAGCGGATCGCCGCCGTACAGCCAGCTATCTAAGCACTGCAAGCCGTACATCAATCCTTTTGGCGCGTTGCCGAAATCTGCCTCGCGGCTGCGGAATTCATAGTAGTTGATGCCCGCCAGCAGGCTCTTCTGGTTGATGCCATCATCTGCCAGCTTCTTAAGCGTTCCCTTGACAGTCTTTAAAAATGCCTCTTTCTGGCTGCCATCCGCATTTTTCGCGATGACGGAAAAATATGGCTGTAAAATACCATTTTCATAGCTTCCCAGGATATCCTGGCCAATCCCGGCGCTGATGAGTTCTTTCTTTAAAACGGCGCCCGGCGCATCCAAAAGCACATACTCCAGGATCTGAAATGCCATGTAGAGAATCGGGTCGAGATCGTCGCCCACCACCGTATTAACCGACAGGTAGGTTGCGTGATCCTCCGGCTCATCCTCAGTGATCGGATAGAAGATCTCACGGTCCTTCGGCGCGTCAAACGGCTTCTGGTAGTGAATTTCAGAATCCACCGGCTGACGGTCATAGTGGCTTAAATACTCACGATCCAGCCAGTCCAGCTTCTCTGCCATATCCATATTTCCGTACAGATAGATAAAGCTGTTGGACGGATGGTAGAATTTGCGGTGGAAATTCAGGAAATCCTCATAGGTCAGCTCCGGGATAACCTCCGGGGCGCCGCCAGACTCATGCGTATAGCAGGTATCCGGGTAAAGCGTGTTCTGCGTGTAGCGATCAAGCACGCCCTCCGGGGAGGAAAATGCACCCTTCATCTCATTGTAAACGACACCGTTTACCGTGATCGGGCTGTCCGCCGACTCCATCTCGTAATGCCAGCCCTCCTGGCGGAAAATCTTCTCTTCTTTATAGATATTCGGATGCAGAACCGCGTCCATATAGACGTCCATCAGGTTCTGGAAATCTTTGTCGTTGCAGCTTGCAACCGGGTATACCGTCTTATCCGGGTAGGTCATCGCGTTTAAGAAGGTATTTAAGGAGCCCTTCACCAGCTCTACAAACGGATCCTTGACTGGAAATTTCGCCGAACCGCACAAAACGCTGTGCTCCATGATATGCGGCACACCCGTGCTGTCAGATGGCGGGGTACGGAATCCGATGCAGAATACCTTGTTCTCATCGTCATTTGAGAGCAGGAACACTCTCGCTCCCGTCTTCTTATGTTCCAGAAGAATCCCCTCGGAATTCAGCTCTTTTACGTGTTTTTCATTCAGGATCTGATAGCTCTTCAAATCTTTTACTGTCATGCTGTCTTTCCTTTCTCTGAAACGATTCCACAGCGCATACAGACATCTGTTGAATCGTTACTGTTCACGCATACGTGCCCAGTAACGTTGAATCGCATCTTTTTTTCTTCTTTTTTTACAGTCTTCCCATAAATTTGTCTTTTAGTACGGCAAATGCCTCCCGCAGCCACAGGTGCACCGCCAGCACCGGGTCGCACGCAGCTGCCACGCCGACCGGCTCGATCTCCTGTCTGCGCGCGATCGCCTCCGCCCGGAACACATGGTAATTGCTCGTCAGAATCCCGATCCGGATGGTATCGCCGTCCGGGCGCTCACGGTAAAACTCCATCAGGTGCGCCCGCGCCGCCTGCGCCTTGTTGTATTCCTGCCGGTCGATCACCGTCCGGCTGAACTCGATGTTCTGCACCGTGTCGGAGGACTGGTCTTCAATCAGCAGCTTATCCTCCGGAATCCCGTTGTACTGTAAATATTCGTACATCGCCCGCGCCTCGCTGATCTCCTCGCCCGGACCTTTTCCGCCGGAAAGCACCAGAACCGTGTTCGGATATTCCTCCGAATACTCGATCGCCCGATCCAGACGCTGCTTTAGGGAATTGCTGATCTTGGCGCCGCGCACACGCGCTCCCAGCACGATCACATAGTCCGCCGGCTGTCCCGTCGCCGTAATGGCGCTCCAGCCGATCAAAACCTCCGTGATCACCAGAATCAGAAATCCCGCCGCACATACTGTCCCGACGGAAACGCCGATCCACACGGGGATTCTGCCCTCATGCTGGCTGCCAAACCACCATCCAGCCGCCAGAAGTCCCAAAAAGATCGCCAAGCAGGGCCAGATCAAGGCAAACGAAGTCGAAACACCTGAATAAATAACAATTATGATATAATATAACAGGCACAGGACCGCCGTTCCTCCTAAAAACCAAACCATCTGTCATCCTCCTGATGTCCATCCAGCCGCACCTTTACAAATCCAGCGCCTCGTCCTCACGCCGCAGGATATCCTGCGGCTCCGCCATACCGCCTAAGTCTACCCAGAGCTGCTGCTTCGGGTGCGGTGCGCTCTCCTGCGCGGTTCCATCCTCGGTAAAGATGCCTTTCACTTCCACACGCAGGTTACGTCCGTCCGGCTTCATGATCTCGATCGTCTCTCCCACGCTGAATTTATTCTTCTGCTCCAGATGAACCAGGCCATCCCCGCGCACAGCGCCGACCGTTCCCAGATAGGTGTACGGTTTTACATAAGTATTGCTTCCGTATACCTGCGACTCGGTACCCGGTTTATGGAAATAAAATCCGGTGATGTATTCCCGGTGGGTACATTTGCGGATCTCACTCTTATACCACTCCATCTTGGACTGGTATTTTTCCGGGCTTTCCAGATAATCGTCGATTGCGATTCGGTAGGTTCTCGCCACGGTTGCCACATAAAGTGCTGTCTTCATGCGTCCCTCGATCTTGAAGCTGTCGATTCCTGCTTCGACCATCTCCGGAATGTGCTCAATCATGCACAGGTCGCGGGAGTTGAAAATATAGCTGCCGCGCTCATTTTCATAGACCGGCATCCACTCGCCCGGTCTTGTCTCCTCCGCCACCGCATATTTCCAGCGGCACGGATGAGTACAGGCGCCCTGGTTCGCGTCGCGCCCCGTCAGAAAATTGCTGAGAAGACATCGTCCTGAATAGGAAATGCACATCGCTCCGTGGATGAAGCTCTCGATCTCCATATCCTCCGGAATATGTTCGCGAATCTCGCGAATCTCCTTCAAGGACAGCTCCCGCGCCGTTACCACGCGCTTCGCGCCCTGTTTATACCAGAAAAGGAACGTCCCGTAGTTTGTATTATTTGCCTGTGTGCTGATATGGATCTCCATCTCCGGGAGAATGCGTCTGGCAATCTCAAAGACACCCGGATCGGAAATAATCAGCGCATCCGGCTTGATTTCTTTCAGTTCTGTGAAATATTCTTCCACACCGGCTAAATCATCATTATGTGCAAAAATATTTGCTGTAATATATACTTTGACGCCGCGCTCATGGGCGAACGCAATGCCCTCTTTGATCTCTTCGTTCGTAAAATTCTTCGCCTTTGCCCGCAGACCAAACGCCTCGCCGCCCAGATAGACCGCATCGGCTCCGTAAAGGACCGCCGTCTTGAGGACGTCCAGGCTGCCCGCCGGGATTAGAAGTTCCAGTTTTCTCATGTTTTTCCTTTCTTTTATCGCTTTACACTTAACGCCACGCCATCCCCGATCGGAATGACAGACGTCTCAAATTCTTTCATGTGTGTCAGTTCATATAAATAATCGCGCATCCGCGTGTGGATCGTCCGGTTGCGGCGCTCGACCGCATAGCGGGATTCCACGATATCGCCGTCCTGTAAGACATTGTCCGACAGAAGAACGCCGCCGGACGGCAGCAGACGCAAAATCTGAGGCAGCCAGTGCATATACTGCCCCTTAGCCGCATCCATAAATATAAAATCATAAGGGCCGGAAAGCGTCCCCAGTATCTCTTCCGCATCGCCTTCCAGTAAAGTAATGCACGGCTCTTTTCCTGCCCTTTCAAAATTGCGCTTGGCAATCGGTATTCTTTTTTCGTACTTCTCAATCGTCGTGATCCGACAGTTTTCCGGCATCACACGGCTCATCAGTAAAGCCGAATAGCCCACAGCCGTTCCTACCTCCAGAATCGACTGCGGGCGCTTGAGAGCAATCAGTGTTTTCAGAAATGCAGAGGTCTCCCTGCGGATGATCGGCACGCAGTCAGCCAGCGCTTCTTCCTCTATCGAGTCGAGCAGCGGTCCGTTGCCCGCGTCCAACGACTGGATATAGGCGGTAATTCTGTCATTTACTATCACTTTTATCCTCCTCCGGGCTGGCGGCAGAAGCTGCCGCCTCATCCATCTCCTTCAGCATCTCCAGAGAAGTCTGGGCGGTGCTGAACTGATAGGTTCCCGGATATATCTTGTATTCATAAATCTTTGCCTGCAGCACAAAGACCACGCGGCTTTGAATCAAACCGACGCGTTCCAGCGCTTCGCCTGCTTCGGAGGTGCTTTCGCTTTCCTCGATGGTAATCGTTCTCATTCTTCCCGGCTCTGCCTCAACTGCGGTCGGGTTAAATATCTCATGCCCCAACCAGTAACCCTTCGTTGCGCCCTCATAGAGCAGAAACAGTGTCAGTGCCAGAAAGACGATCCGGAACACACTGTCCAGAATTGATACTGCGATATGGGGTTCCCCAGATGTCCGGCTCATATGCCACCTCCGTGCTGCTTTTGCAGTCTTCTACACTTCCATGATGATCGGAAGAATCATCGGATTTCTCTTCATCTTCTTCCATAGGAAATCACTCAGGCTGTCGCGGATAATGTTCTTGATCTTGCCCCAGTCGCTCACGTGCTTCTCAAGACAGCCTTGTACGGCTTCATCCACGATTCTCTGTGCCTCTTCCATCAGATCCTCGGACTCACGCACATAGACGAAACCTCGGGACACGATATCTGGTCCCGCTAAGAGCTGGTTGCTGTATTTCTCCAACGTCAGTACCACAATAATGATACCGTTCTGTGCCAGGTTCTGGCGGTCGCGCAGAACGATATTTCCGACATCACCGATGCCCAGACCATCGACCAGGATGCCGCCCGCCTGTACGTGGTCGGCAACACGGTAGCCCTCGTCCCCGATCTCGATCACATCACCTGAGCGCATCAGGATGACATTTTCCTTCGGAATGCCCATTGAGATTGCCAGGTTGCGCTGCGCCATCAGGTGGCGGTACTCACCGTGTACCGGAATTGAGAATTTCGGACGAACTAAGGAGTACATCAGCTTGATCTCCTCCTGGCAGGCATGTCCGGATACGTGGGTATCCTGGTTGATAACCTCTGCGCCCTTCATCGACAGCTCGTTGATAACTCTTGCAACGGCTTTCTCATTGCCCGGAATCGGGGTGGAACTTAAAATAACCACGTCGCCCGGCATGATCGAAACCTTCTTGTGCAGGTCTGCCGCCATACGGGACAGTGCCGCCAGAGACTCGCCCTGGCTGCCGGTCGTGATAAGGACGGTATCCTCTTTCTTATAATTTTTCAGATGTTCAATGTCGATCAGTGTATTTTCCGGAATATTAATGTATCCAAGTTCGCTCGCCGTGCCGATGACATTGACCATGCTTCGGCCCTCGACCACTACCTTACGTCCATAGTGGTATGCCGTATTGATGATCTGCTGGACACGGTCTACGTTGGAAGCAAACGTCGCAACGATGATCCGGTTGTTCTTGTGCTCTGCAAAAATCGAATCAAAGGTCTTGCCGACGGTGCGCTCCGACATCGTAAATCCCGGACGGATCGCGTTGGTACTGTCGCACATCAGCGCCAGCACGCCTTTCTTTCCAAGCTCGGCAAAACGCTGCAGATCTGCCGGTTCACCGAATACCGGTGTGTAATCGATCTTGAAGTCGCCGGTGTGGACGATAATACCAGCCGGGGAGAAGATCGCAAGCGCCGATGCATCTGCGATACTGTGGTTCGTCTTGATAAACTCAATCCGAAAACATCCGAGATTGATGGACTGTCCGTGCTTTACGACCTTGCGGCGGACGGTCTTCATCATATTGTGCTCTTTTAATTTATTCTCAATCAGTCCGATCGTCAGTTTGGTGCCGTATACCGGTGCCGGAACATCGCGGAGTACATACGGCAGCGCGCCGATATGGTCCTCATGTCCGTGCGTGATCACAAAGCCCTTGACTTTGTCAATGTTGTTCTTTAAATAGGATACATCCGGGATAACCAGATCGATTCCCAGCATATCGTCGCTCGGGAATGCCATACCGCAGTCTACTACAATAATGCTGTCTTCATATTCGAAGGCAGTCATATTCATACCGATCTGTTCCAGACCACCGAGCGGTATGATCTTTACCTTATTATGATTTGTTTCCTTTTTCAATCAATGCACCTCCAAAAATTTGATTTTTAGATTTTTATTCGATATCAACGCCCAGATCGCTCATCAGCTCCGCAAACACCTTGGACATATACTCCAGTTCTCCGTCATCGTCCACAAATTCGTAAGCTGCTTCTGCATCCTCCGGCTTTGATGTATCTCTCAACAAATAGCACTCTCCATCGCCGTCCTTCGTATCACTTGCCAGTAGATAGGACTCGCCATTTAACTTTGTCTCTTCCAGGACATACAGCTTCACTTCCTCGCCGTTCTCATCCCTCAGCGTGATGCTGTTTTCCATATTATTCAGTTCATCTAACATTGAATCCAGGTTTCCCATTCTATGATTCTCCTTCTATTCTTTATTTTCAATCATTGATTTTTATCACTGATAATTTATTCTTCCGCTTTTCCTTGTGCCTGTAAATCCAAATATCCCTGCAAAATCAATACTGCCGCAATCTTATCAATCACGCTCTTCCGGTTTTCCCGGCGCACTCCACTCTCGATCAGGATCTGCTCCGCCGCATTCGTCGTCAGACGCTCGTCCCACATAACGACCGGAAGGTTCGTCCGCCGTTCCAGCATCTCTTTAAATGCCAGCGTCTTTTCAACGCGCTCTCCCAGCGTATTATTCATATTTTTAGGATACCCCAAAACAATCGTCCCAACCTCGTATTCCCGGATCAGCTCTTCAATCCGGGCGCAGGTCTGGCGAAGTTTGTTCTCATCCTTCCGTGTGATCGTCTCAATCCCCTGTGCTGTAATGCCTAACGGATCGCTGACTGCCACTCCCGTGGTCTTCGATCCAAAATCAAGCCCCATAATTCTCATATTCTATTTTCTCCATAACAAAACAAGCTGGCAGCCCGTCAGATATTGGACTGTTGTCGCCAGCTGTTTACTCTTCCGCTTTTTAATTGCCGTGCTGCATCCACTCTTTACTGAAGCTTCGTCTCAATATATACCTTCACAAGCTCTTCCAGAATTTCGTCACGCTCTACCTTCATAATCAGGCTTCTGGCACTCTTGTGGCTGGTAATATAGGTCGGATCTCCAGACATAATATATCCTACAATCTGATTGATCGGGTTATAACCCTTCTCCGTCAGCGCTGTATATACCTGTTCCAGAACCTGGCTTGCCTCCAGCTTCTTCTCTTCCTGTACTGCTCTAAAAAACTGTGTATTGCTGATATCACCCATTTTGTCTTCACGTCCTTTTAAATACCCGCCGCGCTCTGTCACTCTGCGGATCCATGCGTGCAGGTAAACTACTCTTTTTTATTTTACTCTACTTTACCCCATTCGGCAAGTTATTTTTTATCATTATAATCATCCAGGAAATTGTACGTCCAATCGTCCTTGTGGTAACCGATCACAGTCTTTAAGTTGATATTGTGGACACTCTTAAAGATATTTTTCTCGATCACGTCGCTCTCCTTGCGGAAATGGGCGATCAATTCCTTCATCTCATCGCGCTTGGAACCGCGTCCGCCTCCGCAGCTCACGCAATTTTCAGTAAAACGGCACGCGCACTGTATAAACTGTAGTCCGTTGTAATCGCGCCACGCCTTGACCGCATCTTCCTTGATAAGGTACATCGGACGGATCAGCTCCATGCCCTCGAAATTCTGGCTGTGCAGCTTCGGCATCATCGTCTCAATCTTGCCGCTGTACAGCATTCCCATGAGGATCGTCTCGATCACATCATCGAAATGATGCCCAAGCGCAATTTTATTGCAGCCCAGCGCTTTCGCCTGTGCATAGAGGTGACCGCGTCGCATTCTGGCACAAAGGTAGCACGGATTCTGTTCGATCGTCGCCACCGTGTCGAAAATATCGCTCTCAAATACCGTCAGCGGAATGCCGAGAAGTTTCGCATTGTCCTGGATGATCTTCCAGTTATCCGCATTGTAGCCCGGATTCATCACTAGAAAAACGGTTTCAAACTGGAATTTTCCATGTTTTTTCAATTCCTGGAAAAGTTTCGCCATCAGCATGGAATCCTTGCCGCCGGAGATACAGACTGCGATCTTGTCGCCCTCCTGAATCAGGTCGTAGGTGTTGAGCGCCCGCGTAAACGCCCGCCAGATCGGCTTGCGGAATTTTTTTATAATACTCTGCTCAATTCTCGCCCGTTTTTCCTCTCGATCCGCCTCGGATTCTCCGCCTACGAAGCGGGACAGGGAGAGGCGCAGCCACGCACGGTAACCACCCTCCACATTGACCGCGTCAAATCCGTCTCCGGTCAGACGACGCACCCACTCCTGGCTCTTCTCACCGGTATGGCACATCACGTACACTGGATGCATTTTGTCTAACCTGGCTGTTTCCTCCTCATATTGCTCTTCCAGCCGGGACGCCGGGAGGCTTACCGCCCCCGGAAACGTTCCGCGCATATACTGGTCCTGCGGGCGGATGTCCACGATCGTCTTCTCCGCATCCTTTAACGCTTCCAGCTCCTCAATCGTAATCGTTTTCATTGTATATTCTCCTGTATCCGTTATCTGCAAAATCCTCTTTAAGAAAAAGAATGTAAAAAATGTGCCTACCCATGTACAGTAACCACAATTCTCATGAAATGAAACAAAAGCACAGGATCCGCGCTGACAGTGCTCTGCCAAACAAACGGGTCCTGTGTTTTTCTGCTGTTTTGTTACCGTTCACGCGCACGTAACCAGTCACTCATTTTCTGTTAATTATAACACTCTCCCTGCATTCTGGGAAGTCCTATTTCTATAATTAATCTCTTATAATTAGTCTCTTAGTCCTCTGTAAAGAGTGGTGTGGAATAATAGCGGTCACCACTGTCCGGAAGAATCGCTACGATGGTTTTCCCCTTATTTTCCGGGCGTTTTGCCAGCTCAATCGCACCATGCAGGGCTGCGCCGGAGGAAATACCGACTAAGATGCCCTCTTTGTGTGCCAGAAGTTTTGCTGCCGCAAATGCATCCTCATTCTCCGCCTCAAAAATCTCATCATAAATCTTAGTGTTCAGTACATCCGGTACAAATCCGGCGCCGATACCCTGAATCTTGTGTGAGCCGCCCTTGCCTGTCTTTAATACCGGGGATGAAGCTGGCTCCAGCGCTACAACTTTCACATTCGGGTTCTGGGATTTTAAGTATTCGCCGGTACCTGTCAGAGTTCCGCCGGTACCAACACCTGCGATCAGGATATCAACCTTTCCGTCGGTATCATTCCAGATCTCCGGACCAGTGGTTGCTCTGTGAACCGCCGGATTGACCGGATTGACAAACTGACCAGCTAAGAAGCTGCCCGGTGTCTCTTTTGCCAGTTCTTCTGCCTTCTCGATCGCGCCCTTCATGCCCTTTGCGCCCTCAGTCAGGACAATCTCTGCACCGTACGCTTTCAGAATGTTGCGGCGCTCCACGCTCATCGTCTCCGGCATCGTCAGGATGATGCGATATCCCTTCGCTGCTGCGATAGACGCCAGACCGATACCGGTATTGCCGGAAGTCGGCTCGATGATGACAGAACCCTCTTTCAGGACACCTCTCTTCTCTGCATCCTCAATCATTCCTTTTGCAATACGATCTTTCACGCTTCCAGCCGGGTTTAAATACTCCAGTTTTACCAGAACCGTTGCTTCCAGTCCCAGCGCCTTCTCAACATTCACAACCTCAACTAACGGTGTGTTTCCTACCAGTCCCAGTGTTCCCTTATAAATGTTTGCCATGATGATTTCCTCCTATATCTGTGATGATTTTTATATTTTTTAATTTTTATAGATTTCTGTAGATTCTTCTTTTTTCCAGAACTCATTTCCAATTTGAAAAACTCGCTCCAAAAGAAGTTTAAAATGCGAAAAGAGCCCATCCTCTATACACATTTCCCGCCCGTCCAATCCAGCTTTTCTGCCGCCTGTCCTGCTTGTTTTTCTGTGTACGCGGATGCGCTCTTTCTATATCCTTAACCCTTATGAATAAAAAGATTCACGAAACCCGTTTTCCCCGGAAACCCCACTTACCGAAGTCCAGCTTTCTGGTTTTCGCGTACACAAATGCGACAACAACATCGATCCATACAGGTACAAACATTGCTGCAACACATCGTATTCATCCAAAAACCATTGACTGCTTTCATGATCTTCACTCCTTTTCTTTTTTCCTATCAGCTTAGTGGGTATATTATCACTTTATGCAATATCTGTCAACCCTTTTTTGCCTGTTATTACTGTTCACGCACGCGTGCCCAGTAACGGAATTTGCCGTGGCTTCGCATTTAAATACGGCAAATTCCTGCTTCCACCACGTTTTCTTACGGCACTTTCGGTTCCAAAAGTGCCTACCCGTGAACTGTATCTACCCGTTCCGTATATGTGAACATTTCTTCACGTCTTTCTTGACAAACGCAGACTGCACCTTTACAATAAAATACCGAACTGATGGGTAAAAAGCGCCTTTCCAGCGTGGTTAAAGCGTTTTTTGCTGATTTTCCGGTAACGATTTGGCACTTTCATCGTTATCATAACAGAACCTGTTGCTATTTAGTATAGCACATTTTATTTTACGGAACAAGAAAACAGCTGCACACAAGATGATTGCCGCAGATGAAAGGATTTAAACCATGAAAAATCCACTTCACTACCAATTATCGGAATACGACTGCGGTCCGACCTCCCTCTTAAACGCGATCAGCTTTTTGTTTGAGCGCGAGGAAATTCCGCCGGAGATTCTTCGAAATATCATGCTCTACTGCCTCGACTGCTACGGTCCGGAGGGCTCGGCTGGAAAGAGCGGTACCTCCTGCACGGCGATGATGTTTTTGAGCAACTGGCTGCAGGGACTCGGCGATATCGGAAAGCTTCCCGTGTCCAGCCGCTATCTGCGCGGTTCGGATGTCTATGTCGGGGACAACAGCCTGCTTCTCGACGCCCTGCACCGGGGCGGCGCGGTTGTCGTGCGCCTTTACTATGAGGTAGCACATTATGTGCTGTTTACCGGTGTCAAAGATGGACAGATCCTGCTCTTTGATCCGTATTACCAGACGGTTCCATTTACAAAACCAGACGAGAAAGAGGCGCTTCTTGTGACCGACCACCCATTTTCATGGAACCGATCCGTGCCATTTTCCTATTTTAACCGGGAATCGATGGAGCTCTACGCGCTGGGCGAAATGGCAGGACGCGAGGCAGTGCTTCTGTTTAACCGGAATACGATGCTGACGGAGGAAGCTACGATCGAATATTTCATATAAGGGTAATACAGCAAATAAAAAAGAATGTGCCTTTTTGTGTAATAGGGAATTCCAAGGAATTTCCTATTACACAAAGAAACTGCTGACAGAATATATTATAAGGGAGTATCATATGTTAAATTCAT
>OFRZ01000606.1_pt1 | contig 31277 bp, 18 predicted proteins | sample 1543181 | NCBI WGS metagenome assembly OFRZ01 (sample SAMN04209245, study PRJEB22552) | human gut metagenome | biome: gut; material: feces | host: Homo sapiens | place: USA: Oklahoma | reverse complement strand
TGTAGCTAGCGTTCATCCTGAGCCAGGATCAAACTCTTCATTGTAAAAGTATCTTTCCATCTGTTAAGATGATTTTCTTGCTCTGTTCAGGATGCCGTACAATTTATTGACTCTATCTTATATACCTATATATATAAGCATTGACGGTTCTATTTTAATCTTGTACTACTTGTATTGTTTATCAATATTTCAAAGAACTAACGTGGCTTCCGCCGCGCCTGCTTTCTTTGCGAAAGCGGATGCAAAGATAAGGACTTTTTCAGATAACCTCCAAACTTTTTTGAAAGTTTTTTTGTTTTATTTTCTGAACCACTTACTCTTTAGCAGAATGTCAATCATTAGGCTCTGTCTCTCTAGCAAAGCGGGTGCAAAAGTAGACACTTTATACATAACATCCAAATATATTCAACTATTTTTTTGAAGTATTTTGAAAGAAAAACGCTAACTAGCTGAATCATAACGATGTTGTAGAACATGTTTTTTCAACAACGGAAGAAAAGGACAAAGGAATCAAGGGAAGGGATACATTATTATATTCATGCGTGCGTATGTGTGCGAGAGAGGGAGAAAAAGAAGGAAGCGGGCAGGGCGGATATACACAGAAGTTTTTCGCACTTCCCTCTATCACCTATCACCGGCAATCATGAACATCCCTGTTCATCGGAATTTAAGGCATGGTGACAGGTTGTCCGCAACCTATCACCGCATCTGTCACCTATCACCGGCCTATCACCGGAAGGCAGATGATGGATAAAAAACATAAACTATAGATATTCAGCATATTAACTGCATAAATACAGGATATAAAGAACCAATATATAGGATATTAATAACTCACATATAGGATATTAACAACCTATGTACAGGGTTTAATACTCAATACATAGCCTATTAATGCCTGAGAAGACAGGCAGTTATGACTGAAAAGCAAGTATCAAGAGCCGAAAGAGAGTACAAGAACAGACTGTTTCAAGTTACAGAAAATGTTGTTTCACCACAGGATACCAGAAGTTCAAGCAAATGAAACTAGAGGTTCAAGCAGGGGAAACTAAAGTTTCAGGCAGAGGAAACTGGAGTTTCAAGAGGGGGAAACTAAAGTTTCATACGCAGGAAACACTTGGTGAAAAGCAGGATGGCAAAGACAGTGCGTAAGGATAAGTAAGGGGAAGTGTAAGGATGAGCGAGGGAAAGGTGTAGGATACACCGCATCTGCAACCATCCTACACCACTATCCTACACACTATTAATATACTAGTATTCAACAATATAAGGTGCGATTGGTGTAGGATGGCAGATGATTTTCAATTTTTTTCGCACTGAACTCCACTCCTACTTTGATCAACTCACGCCTGTCTGCCTGATAAGGAATCAGATAGCCTTTTTCATCAATCTACAAATCCAACACACAATAACTAAAACCAGCAAAATAATTCCGTACCAATACCCGCTTCCGATTGTCCTATTAGTAGCTTTCTCAACTTCCGTTTTATGAATCTCCGTCTTAGAATTCGTATCCGACAAGCTCTCAGACTGTAAATTTACCGCTTGAAGAAGTTGTTTTTCATTAACGTTTTTCCTATCCACCACAGTCTTTACCACCATCCCAGCCTTCAATCCAAACGTATCAACAGGAAATACAAGCACCACCTGCTCGATACGCTCCTCCACCACCTCCGAATCCTTTTCCGAAGCAACCTCATTTTTAACAAGACTTTTCCCAGAGCTAATATTCAAACTTGAATCAACCCTAATTTCACTCTCCCTTTTTACTACCTCTTTCTTACTCCTACACCCCGACAACAACACAAGCACAACTAAGGGCACCAGCAACACAAACAACAATCCCCTCCCGTACCTCAGAAACTCCCTTACATCAAAACAGGGACAAGCCTTCACATATTCATAAGGTTCAATCACTCCGTCACCATTCAAATCCGGTGAAGTATCCCGATGTCCCAACATTTGGAGAATATTATATTCCCGCTGCAAATCCATAATAATCTGATAAAGCACCCGGTTTTGAACATTCGTCCGGGTATCTGTCGGACGCCCGTTCTCATCCAATCCACCGATATAACATATCCCGATACTTCACTCATTCCAACCCTTACAATAAGCACCAGCTACTTTTGGGGTGCTTACTTGTTCACTTTAAGTAAATAAGAGTAAACAAGTATGCATTTTATATAGACACGAAATCTATGAGCCCCGATTAGTTCAATAAATACTAATTTGCAGAAAATATTCTAATTATCTTAAACCAATATTGCAAATCAAAACAATATCTGAGATCAGTCTGTGACTTTGAAACTGAAAATCGCAACCGAATGAGCAGGTATTTTTATCGTAACATGTGGACAAATTACTTTCGTTTCGACAGTGTCGGGAATAATTCGCATTGGATTGTCAAGCGAGTTATCACAGTCAAGAAGGCTATGAACCTTGTCGGCACCATAGTTGACATTTTCCAAAGGTATGCTATCGAATACCGATAACATAGTGGTAATCATTGTGTATTCACCACTCATACCCTTTAGTTTAATTGAAGTTTGAGTGTCTTTTTCACCAGTATTTACCATTTTCACAATTACTGCATCATTGTCATCTTTATCTGCAACTGCACTTGCATATATTTTTTCGGAATTTCCAGTAACTTTAATAGGGAGCACATGCGTTCCACGATTAGTGGAAAATAGTTGCTGAACATAATATGACGAAGTGCATACCGAGCGCAAATTATCAAACCATATCATGTCGGGACGCCATTGCCAACCGTCGATATGGGCAAATAGTGGTGCATAAGTTGCCATTCTCACGACATCTGCATTTCTTTCGAGTCCAGTCATGAATGCGGCTTCGCAAATAGCAGAATAATAACGGTTCCACTTCTTTCCCGTGCCATGGCAGGCATATTCTCCAGCAAATACTTTTGGACCTTTTCGTGGGAAATTATCATAGCGATTGACTCCGGAGAGAAAGAATTCTTCGTCCTTATAGAAATGTTCATCCACAAGATCTACGCCGACTCTGCGCATTTCCGCCCAAAGGTCGTCATATTCTTTTCCGTCAGGCCAAGGTCCTGACGAACCTATGATTTTAATTTGAGGATATAATTTACGGATTGGCTCCATAAAAGCCTTGAGCATTGGTGCATACCATTCTCCCCACTGCTCGTTTCCAATGCCGAGGTATTTGAGGTTGAATGGTGTCGGATGCCCCATCTCTGCTCTTATTTTAGCCCATTCATTCTTTTCGGGGTCACCATTGCAGAACTCGATAAGGTCAATAGCATCCTGTATGAACTCTTTCAAACTATCACCCTGTGCTAACCATGAACCTTTTTTAGTAATATCGTTATTGAACTGACATGCCATGCCACAGCTAATCACAGGAAGAGGCTCCGCTCCAATTTCTTCGCAAAACTGAAAGAATTCAAAGAAGCCGAGACCATAGGACTGGTAATAGTCAAAATGTGTACGCTCCTTACCATAGTTCCAGCGAGTTTCATTCAACGGGCGGTTTTCTACCGTGCCGATACTATGTTTCCAGTTGTATCTTGTGTCGAGAGTAGCTCCTTCCACTATACAACCGCCGGGGAAACGCATCACGCCCGGTTTTAGATTTGCAAGATGTTGCGCAAGGTCTTTGCGCAATCCGTTTTCATGACCATGCCAAGTATTCACGGGAAACAGGCTGATATGCTCGACATCTACAGGAACGGTTCCTTTAAGAAACACCGTGAGTGACGCTTTTTTAATCGTGTACGGAGTTGTGAGTACAACGGTGTATTTACTCCATTCACTGCCACATACGTTAATATCGGTCTCACATGATGTAAAATTTTCTTCTTGCGAATCGAGATCACGCAGTCCAATATTCAACTGCGCCTCACCATCCTCGGGAACTCTTGCCCATACCGTAAACCTATACTGTTCTCCACCAAGGAGCGACATACCAAGAAAACCCCGGTTTTCAATACCAGTTGCCATGTCGCGCTTGCCGCTATACGATAATCTAACATAATGTGGACAGCGATTGAATGGGCCGTCGTCCTTCACTACCACATCGCCGATAGTGTTCCATCCCATAAGTGGTTGTGGGTATTCAAACGACCTGTTTTTTATCAATTCACCATACAATCCACCATCTGCACCATAGTTGATATCTTCAAAGAAGACTCCATACATTGTCGGAGCGATTTCTGCCCCTTTTTTATTAGTGTTAATTTCCAACACCACGTTTTGTGCTTCCGCTTGAGTAAAACAAGCGATGAAGCAGAGAGTGTAAAACAGTATTTGAAAGTTCATATTCTTAATTTTATCACTTTATTATCTCTGACAGATAATGTTCGCGGAGTTTCTTTACATGGCACTTGCCAGTGAGCACGATTTCCTGCTCCCGACGTATATCTTGCGATGAAGCGGCCGCTTTTATCATATAGTGTCCCGGTGCTATGTTCCATTGTCCATCGTCAAAATATCCCAGCTGTTCTGGGAAAAGTCTGAATCTCACTGTTTGTTTTTCTCCGGCCTTGAGGCTTACCCGTGCAAAGCCTTGGAGTTGGATAGGCTTTAGATGTGACTTTCTGTCAGTTGGAGAAACATAGATCTGTACCACTTCGTCAGCATCAACCTTACCCGCATTTTTTACATCAACGTCTAAATTGAACGATTCGGCAGTGGTTGCGACTTGCCTGTCCATCCGCATTTCGCCATATTCAAAAGAAGTATAGCTCAAACCATAACCGAATGGCCATGCAATACGAGGATCGTTATCTAAGCCATAATTGTAACAGATAGGCTCATGGATTTCAACAGCAGGGTAACTTACACAAAGTCTGCCCGATGGAGAGACATTCCCAAAGAGAATATCGGCAACAGCATTTCCTCCTTCTTCGCCCGGATACCAAGCCTGAAGCACTGCCGTGCATTTCTTTGCCAAATTGCTGATTACTTGTGCGCGTCCACCAAATACAACAAGTATCACAGGTTTTCCCGTAGCAACAAGTGCATTTACATATTCTTCCTGCCGTCCGGGGAGAGTGAGTTTGGTACGATCGCGGTTTTCTCCGCTAAGCATCACATTCTCGCCCATCGCCGCAACAATTACATCGCACTGATGGGCCATCCGTAGTGCTTCATCCCAATCGGCAAATTCATGACTATCAACCATGCGTCTGTCAATTTTTCTCTGTTCTGCTACTCGGGGGTCTCCACCCACTTCCATTACCGTCTCCGGCACTTCTGTCCAGTCACATCCGCGAGAGTATATGAGTGTAGCTCCTTTGGGCATTCTCTGTTCCATACCGTCTTTCAAAAGCACATATTTGGGACGATATGCGCTCTCCTCTTTGTTTTTCCAAAAATAGCGCATAGCCTGGAATGTATAGTCGCCGGCAAGTGCCCACATGGAATTAGCATTAGGACCGGTGAGCATCACTCGACCACCCAAAGCCGAAAGTTTTTCGGCAGTAAGAGGCAACAGCGTTTCCTTATTTCCATCTACATTGCCATTTTTCAGCAATACGATAGATTGAGTGGCAAGTTGATAAGAAGTGGTACGCTCTTCATCAGTATCGAATTCTATATGCCTTTTGCTGTAAAGCCTTGCGGCATTGTCAAGCATACCGAGCTTTGCCTTCAGCATCAGCACATGTTTTACAGCCTTTTCCAATGTGGATTCACTGACAAGACCTTTGTCCAATGCCTCAGAAATATGGGCATAAGTGTCGCCAGTCGGAAAATCCACTTCATTACCGGCATTCATCGCCGAAGCACACAACACCAACGATGAGAGCGAATCCCCAATCTGCGGGATGGAGCCGTAATCACTAACAGTGAGTCCGTCGAATCCCACATACATGCGTAACAAATCCTGTTGAAGCCACTTGTTAGCCACACATTTTATGTCATTGATTGTATGGTAGCCGGTCATCACCACCTGACTGCCCGCCGTGCGGATGATGGCCTCGTGCGGTAGAAGTATCTCCTCCATAAGCTCTTTCTCGGATGAGTTTCCCCCACCGCCGTAGCCAAGAAAATGCTTTGTACAGGCTGCAACACCTTCATGCTAATTTCCATTGTGTTGCAGACCATTCACGAAAGCAACACCCATGGCAGCCGACAAATAGCCATCTTCTCCGTAAGATTCCTCCAGACGGTTGAACGATGGGGTGCGAACCACATCCACCATTGGAGAGAGGGCAAGCAGCCCTCCCATGTCACGAAGGGCAGTAGCGGTGAGCCGGGTCTTCTTTTCAGCCAGCCCAGTGTTGAACGTACATGCCATACCTATTTGTTGAGGATAGACAGTGGCATCCAAAGCGTTTATCCCTGAGAGTGCCTCTTCATGAACGAGTGCAGGAATATGATTGGGCGTATTTTCAATCAGCCATTTTTGCAGCTGGGCTACCATATCGCGTTGCTCATCGGGTGATTTTCCCAAATCCATGGCAAACTGGGGTATATGCCCTATACCGTCAGGAATCAACTCCTTGCATTTCGCCTCATCAATTTTACCATCCGGCGTGAATAATTCCGATATATAGCTGCTTCTCAACTGAGCCACGCGTTCGGCCCGGCTCATTCTATTATAAAGCCGATCCACACGTTGTTCTAATGTCATTGCACTGCATGCAGTCATAGAAATACAAAACATGGCAACCATTATTTTGATGACAAGTCTCATTATTGATGCGATTAGTAGTTAAACTTCACTTTGCCATGAATGTCGGCTGCCGATGCTCCGACATAAACAGTGAAAGTGCCGGGTTCTGCTACCCATTCATGCTTTTCCTCATCAAAAAATTTCAGGTCATCGTCGTCGATAGTATAAGAAATCAGCTTTGTCTCTCCCGGCGCAAGAGCTACTTTTTCGAAATGTTTAAGTTCCTTCATGGGGCGGATTACGGATGCTTTGTCATCACCCACATAGAACTGCACCACTTCTTGCCCTAAGACTTTTCCGCTGTTACGCACCGATACCGATACTGTGCGTCCGCTAATCGTGGGTTTGCCGTAACTGAATGTAGTGTAACTCAAGCCGAAGCCAAAAGGAAAGCGCACCTTCGTCTTGAAGTAGTCAAACCAGCGATAACCTAAGAGAATGTCTTCGCCATATATTTCAGTTTCATCTTTCATTGACCCGTTGCCTGGCTCGTCGCAGAAATTGATACCTTTCCAGCCTTCTACAGCAGCTTTCAGCAGTCTGGCGGAAGTCATCGGTTTCCCCTCTTCACCGCCAAAAGGTTGAGGCAATTTGTCTGGTGATACTCCGGGATAGCCTACAGCGCCCATTTTGTGGGCAGGGTAGTCGGTAAGCTGATAGGCAATTGAGAACGGAAGTTTTCCTGACGGGCACACATCACCCGAAATTATATCTGCCAAAGCGTGTCCGGCTTCGCTGCCAAGATACCAAGATTGCACCAGTGCCGGAGTTTTGTCAATCCAAGGCATCTCGTATGCATTTCCGCTCACAATCACCAATACGGTATTGCTGTTGACGGCAAGCAGTTCTGTAATGAGACGGTCTTGACCGAAAGGTAGTTGATAATGTTCACGGTCGCCGCCTTCACAGTCCTGAGTATGATTCTTGTTCAGGCCGCCTACATAGATAACATAATCCGCTTTTTTTGCTTTTTCAACAGCTTCATTCCGGAGCGAATCATAAAGGGATTGTGGCAAAACATCCACTTCTCCGAACATTGCGCGTCCCGATTCATAGCCTTTTGTATATTCCACGATGCATCTGTCACCGAACCGCTCCTCGATGCCACGCAGTGGCGACACTTCATCGTGAGGCTTGAGTTCACTCGATCCTCCGCCTGCGCATAAACTGCGAGTGGCATTTTCGCCTACCACCAGGATTTTCATCTTATCCTTAGGAGCAAGGGGGAGAATACCATTATTTTTCAACAACACTATACCTTCCTGTGCTATCTTACGTGCAGCAGCAACATGTTCGGGAGAATTCATTGCGCCAAAGCCCCGATTGGCGGCCATTCCGGTACGAAGTATCAGACGAAGCATACGTCTGGCTTTGTCATTGATTATCGAATCGGGGACTTCGCCTTTACGACATTTTTCAAGATAAGCTCTACCAAGATAGTAATCATCGTATGAGCTTATCGGTACTTCCGTAGAAAGACCGTCTGTAAAACTACCCATTTCAAGGTCAAGGCCATTGAAAATGGCTTCATTTGTGTTGTGCGCAGCCCCCCAGTCAGTAATTACAGCTCCGTCGAATCCCCACTCATTCTTCAGAATATCGTTAATCAGACGAGCATTATGAGTTGCGTGCTGGTTGAGATATTGGTTGTAGCTACCCATTATGCTCCATGCCCCCCCTTCAGTCACAGCCGCATGAAATGGACGCAAATAAAGTTCGTATATAGCTCGGTCAGATACTCGTACATCCACATGATTGCGGAAGTTCTCCTGTTCGTTGAGCGCATAATGCTTTACGCAGCATGCCACACCATTTGATTGAAGCCCTTGAATATATGGCACGCACATTCGCGAAGCGAGATATGGATCCTCTCCCATATATTCAAAGTTGCGACCGTTAAGGGGTGTGCGGTATAAATTCACTCCAGGACCCAACAGCACCGTCTTATTACGGTAACGTGCCTCTTCGCCGACCATTTTCCCGTAAAGAGATGCCAACTGCGGCTGCCATGTGGCAGCGAGGCAAGTCAAAGCGGGAAAAGCCGTACATGAATCATTGGTCCAGCCGGCGTGGTCCCAGTTGTTCCAGTTAATCTCCATCCTCACGCCATGAGGCCCGTCGCTGGTATAGACCTCAGTGACACCCAAGCGCGGTACGCCCGGACTTGAAAATTTCGATTGTGCATAACTGAGGCGTACCTTCTCCTCAAGAGTCATCTTATTCAGAAGCATTTCTACCATTGCCTCAATATCATTGTCATTGCTGTTTGCAGCATTTGAAGTTAACACACCTAACATAAAAATAAAGAAAAAAAGAATCTTTTTCATGCCTTATGATTTTTGATTGATAATTTACAAACGGGATGAGCAACCACGCTTTGTACGGTATTATTTCTTCACAATCTTTGTGATTTCTGTAATCGTATAGCCGTTCCCTACAAAAATAGCTCCCTCCTGTTCGTTCATAATCTCCATGGAGAAGTCAGTAAGTGTAAATTCCAAAGACATAGAGCCGTTAATCATAATATCATCGCGTTCAGGGTCACCTTTTCCTGTAAGGATGTTATTCCACGAACCGGTAGTCATAGTGCCCTGTCCTTCACCGGTAACATATACGCGGACGATATCACCGGCCTTCACTAAATCCTTAAACTGAGTCTGGAGCAAGTTGAACGGTGTATCCCATGTGACATTGAACTCGCCTTCCCAAAGAGTCTCTTCAGCAGCAGGAGCTTCATCGCTGACTACAATCTTATCGCCACCATAAACATTGCCATCGCTATCGGTGAGAGTAATGCGATAGGTACCTAGGGCAAGGTCGGCAGGTACAGTGTATTTCACATAGCTCTTATTACCATTTTCGACAAATGTGGTAGTAGCTTCCTTTCCCCCTATCGCTATTTTTACTACTTTATCCATGTTAACACCATGCAATTTCGCAGACTGACCTGCAACTACCTGACGATCGCGTATGTCGTTCCCGGGGATTGGGTCGCTATCGAGCGACCAAACAATAAGTTTGCCGGTACGGAATGTGGATTTTCCCTTTGTTGTGGTAGCGATAATTTTCAAAACATATTCCCCCGCAAGAAAAGTATGCTGAATTTTCGTGCCCTCGTGTATTTTCTCATCATCAATGAGCCATTCGACGGTGGTATAGAGGGCCGGTGTCACTGTGACAGAGTCAATAAACTCAATATCGCGAGAGATATTCTTGTACACAGCCGGTTCACCGTTCTCCCACTCACCGAACCATGGAAGGAGAATTTGAGGAAAGTCATCCTCAGTAGCCGTGATAAACCCATCGTTATCTTCAGAGCAGGAGCAAAACATTCCTATAGAGAGAACCGCCATCGCTGCTACCAAATTGTATAATATTTTTTTCATCTTAAATTAAATTTTAATCCCTGTTCCAACCTCCCCCGCAGGAGAGGCAGAAAGGAGGGGAATGGAGAAAACCTTAAAACAATTTATTTACCTAAGTCATTGATATCTATAAAATTTTGCTCAGCTGTATCCCACCAGATACGAGTGTGCCAGTTGTCGTTACCACCGATACGCTCTACTGCTTCCTTATAGTTTACGCTGTTGTATTTAGCTTCAAGCAGCGGATAGCGCAAGCGTACTGGAGTCTGCATATTCGGGTCTTCGTGAGGAAAATCACCACGGACAGGAAGCAGAGTACGGTCAGCAAGCGCAGGATAGTCAGACCGACGGAGATTTGCCCAACCTTCGCTCGGGTTTGTAAGATGGAGAATCCACGCTTGAGTGTTGATAGCCTCACGGGCGTTGTCGCCCAATGGGTTTGCCGCTATATATTCATCAATCTCTGCATCAGAAATCTTTGAAACTATATCGTAGTAGTTGTTTAGCATCTGCATGGATGCACGAATACCGGCTTCATAGTAGCTCTCAGCATCGTCCGGAACATCCCAATCCTTTGACGCGGCTTCAGCAAGAAGGAATTCAACCTCGGCAGAAGTAATGAGAATACCGGGACAGTCGGCATCGCAGAATGCGATAGCAATAGTCGGTCGAAGCATACGAGCCGGATAGTTATTCTTGTCATATCCTTTGTCAGGATAAAGTTTCACAAGTGATTCAAGAGTAGGAATCTCATTGTTTGTCGGACCGTTTACCCAGTCGCTCCACCAAGCATCACCGACATTACATGGTACGATACCCGTGCCACCACGTTCTCCCCAGTCTATCACTTCGTCAGTGACATCAAAATTGCCTGATGTATCGGTTTGGCTTCGTGTGGTGTGGATGTAGCACCGGGCGATACGGTAAAGACGCGGGTCATTCATCTTCTTCATATAATTGAACAATGTTGAGCAGACGAACGAAGGTGACTCCGGATCCTGACCGTATATCATCTCACCAAGGGCATTAGCCCTGAAATCAAGATCGTTAGCACCATCATAGAGAGTGAAAGGAGCGTCAATGTATTTCACGTATGCATCATCCTCGGCTGATGAAATAATACCCCCGTCAGCATTTAGGGCAGACTCAAATTCAATGCGGGCTTTTTCAGGAGCGACATCTGATATACGCATCGCATAACGTAGCCGAAGAGTGTTGGCATACCTCTTCCATGCTGCTGCATCCCCCCCTAAAGAAGTGACATCGCCGGAGATAAGGTCAGTACCTTTGTCGAGTTGTGCGGCACACGCTTTTAGCTCGGAAAAAATGAAGTCATAGACTTCTTCCTGTGTGTCGTACTTTGGGTTGGCATTGCCGTTGATATAGGACATTCCAGCCTCAGTGCAAGGGATATCTCCATAGATGTCAGAAAGTACAGCCATCATGTAAGCCCGATGGATACGCAGCGCGGCATTGGTGTTTGGCATATTCTCAGAACGATGGATAGCATCTACAAGGTTCTTGATACCTATTGAATAATAACGTTTCCACACATAAGTCATTTCTGAGTCTTTGGGATAAACAGCTCCCGCATAATTGGAAACATTCCATCCCCCGGCATAATACTGCGTGAAACCGGTAATATAACTACGGTAAGTATCCATGAGGGAAAAATCTCCGTATGTTTGTAACAGAGCTGTAGTGAGCTGTGCATTCGGATCGATAGTGCTTGCCTTTGAATCGTCAGTGTTGACATCCTCCATATAAGCATCCGAGCAAGCAGACAGTCCCACAAGTGTGAGAATCATCACTGCCGATGCTATGTAATAATATATTTTTTTCATAACTGTTCAGTGTCTATTAGAATTTCACATTTACATTAAAACCGTAGCTGCGGCGTGATGGGAGCGAACCATACTCAAGCCCCAGGCCTGATGTGTTGTAGTTGGAATCAGGGTCGATGTTTGGAATATTCTTCCATACAATGAAGGGGTTACGGGCTACGAATGAAACCGATAGTGACCGGACAAACTTACCGAGCATACTCGTCGGGAAAGTATATCCGAAAGTGATCTCACGGCATTTGATGTAAGAATTGTCGTAGATAAAGGTTGCAGGAGCCTTTTCCGCAACGCTCTTCCAATAGTTCTGTGGATTCACCGGGTATGTGTTCTTGCTGTATGTGCCGTCACCGTTATCGACAACGCCTTCGGCAATGAAGCCCTCGCACTTGCCGGCAGCACGCCACTGCGCCTCGGTCATACCGGCTGCCTTACGGACCTCCTCAGAACGGTACCACTCTTCACGACCGGCAAGCGTCGCGTTTGCCTTACCGGTTAGATATGCCGAGCGCATTGAAAATGAATAGAGGTCAGCACCCATCTTTATATCGAAGCCGACATAAAGGTGAAAGTTCTTATAAGTGAATGTTGAGTATAAACCACCTGTCCAGTCCCACGTTGAGTTACCGATAGTTTTGAGGTTCTCGTCATAAAGAGGCAGTCCGGTGTTCTTATCGATGAGGACGTCCCCATCCTCGTTGCGCTTGAAATCCGTACCGAGAATAGAACCGAAATTCCTTCCTACCTCAGCCCCGACAGATACTCCTGCCCAGCTTGCATCAGCCAACTGGAAATAATCCATGCCCTCAACAAGATTAAGTACTTTGTTTGAGTTCTTTGAGTAGTTGATACCCGCATCCCATGCGAAGTCCTTGATTTGGAGTACACGGCCATAGACCGCCAGCTCAATACCCTTGTTCTGAATCTTACCGGCATTGATAAGACGAGAAGAGTATCCGGCAGCCGAAGATGAAGCAAGACCTATAATCTGATCTTTCGATATCTGGTCGTAGAATGTAAAGTCAACATTCAGACGTCCATTGAAGAACTTAGTTTCAAAACCGAGTTCATAAGAGCTCGTCATTGTCGGCTTAAGATCCTTATTAGGTTGCATATCATTATTAATCATACCGATGGTGAAACCGGGATATGAGTATTTTCCTGTCGCATAGTTCAGCGCAAGCTGATACGGGTCTGTGTCAGAACCGACCTTCGCCCATGAAGCGCGAACCTTACCAAAACTTAAAATAGTCTGGTCCTTGATGAATTTGGAGAATACGATACTTCCGGAAACCGAAGGATAAACATAAGTGTTGTTCGCTACCGGAAGCGTGGAAGAACGGTCGCCACGGAGAGTACCTTCAAGGAAATATGTGGAGAGATAACCAAGGCTTGCACTTGCAAAGAGCGAATTTATCTGTTTTTGGTAGGTGTAAGGCTGTACATTCTGTTCTGCGTAATTCATAATTGAAACCACACCATCCATCTGTTGGTCAGTACCGGTAATCGTAGTTGTCTTGTTGTTCACCTTATATATGTTTCCACCGAGAGTGGCGTTTAAGTCGAAATCACCCCAGTTGTTGTTATAGAGGGCAAGAATTTCTGCATTTAGTGTCCGGTTATTAAAAATCGAGTTGGTAAGTTTACCCGGAAGAACGCCCGGAGTCGTACGGGCAATGAAATCCTCGAAATTCATGTCATTGATGTCGGTTCCGATCGTACCCTGAACTTTCAAATGCTTGTTTATATTGTAAAGGGCCCTTCCTGTGAAGCGGAACACATTCTTCCCTGTTGTATTATCGCACTTATAGAGATCCCAATACGGGTTCCTGTTGTACTGGTCATTACCGTTCCAACGAGCATATGAGCCATCTGCATTCTGGTAGTTCTTAAGCCATTCCTGATTATAGGTACTCGCCAAAGTCATAAGATTTTTACCGACATTGCTTTGGGAGTCACCAAGGGCAGGACGGTTCTTTACATCCTCACGAGTATAGTTCGCTGTGAAGTCGAAATCAACCGGACCCGCAGAAGTATTTACACGGAGATTGAAGTTGTCACGACTCATGTGAGTGTTTGGAAGAATGTCCTTGTTACGCATATCGGTGAAAGAGAAACGGACACCTGTCTTACCGGAGTTTACATTCAAAACAACAGTATTCTGAACCGTCAGACCTGTACGGAAGAATGATGAGGCGTTGTTTGGATACATGAGGAACGGGCGTACAGAACCATCATAATAGGTTTTGTCAATCATATCAGCCTTCACTCCCCAACTCTGGTTTGTGCCAGAAGAAGCATCAAGTTGGTACTGCCCGTTGTCGCCCATACCGTAGATACGCTGAACATCATCCCATTTTGCGAGCTGGGTATCGAAAGTGAGTGAACCATTATACTCTACGGAAATCTTATCTTTATCTGCTTTCTTTGTAGTTATGAGAATTACACCATGTGATGCACGTGAGCCATAAAGAGCAGAAGCTGCCGGACCCTTCAGCACAGTCATGGTTTCAATATCATCGGGGTTGATAGCAGATATACCGTCACCAAGGTCATAACCTCCCTGCTCACCGGCACTTCCGAAGCTGGTATTGTCCAAAGGAACACCATCAATCACATAAAGAGGCTGGTTGTTACCGGTCATCTCCGTTGTACCACGGAGCATAACTCTGGTAGAACCGGCGGCACCGCCGGTAGTGTTGCTAACAACAAGACCGGCGACTTTGCCGGCAAGCGAGTTCATAACATTGGTTTCCTTCGCTTTAGTCAGTTCTTCACCTTTTACTTCGGAGAGTCCATAACCAAGAGCCTTGCGCTCGCGTTTTATACCGAGTGCAGTCACAACCACTTCACCCAGCTCCATAGAGTCTTCCTCAAGTTTTATTTTCATATTATCCTTAGCCTTCACACGTAAGGTTTTGTATCCTATATAGGACACCTCAAGTTCATCACCGGCACTGCACTTCAAGATAAAGTTTCCGTCATGATCTGTAATAGTACCATTGGTGGTTCCAACCACTTTCACAGACACACCGATCAAAGGGCCTGATGCATCAGAGACATTCCCTCTCACTGTAATCTCGACCGGTTCCGCTGTTATGCCAACATCCGCTCCTCTTGAAACATTTGCCATAATCGGCAACGTCATCAAGCTCGCTACAAGCACACACAGCACTAATTTTAATTGCTTCGTTTTCATGATATTATTTTTTGGAATTTATTTAGATTTGGTATCGCTCGCATCTACTTTGCACTGTCTGCGACTCCCTCTTTAATACCTTTTATCACCCAGTCAGCCTTAATCGACATGTTCTTACTACGGTCGAAGATGCCGAACATATCCGCACCGTTGCCAAACCGGTTGTTGTCCCATACAAAAGTGGAGAATCCGCGCTTGCGTGCCTCTGACACCAATGTCTTGCAGTAATAAGACATATTTTCCTGCATGTGATCGGCTTCGGAGGCTTTGAAATGATTGGTAATGCCCCATTCGCCAATCACTACGCCTAATCCTTTCGCGCTCCATTCATCCGCCAGCTTGTTGAAGAATTTAATCATAGTATTCTCGTCACTCTGTGATGCTCCATACTGTTTATATGGCTCACCCCAGTAATAACATTCGCCACTGCCGACATATTCCCACGGATTATAATAATGTAACTCTACACTCATATAGTCATTGCCCTCTATGTCGGTAGGAATGATGAAGTCGCCGTTATATAGACCATAATCGGCATTGCATGCATACGTCTGCACTATCAAGTGCCGCTTTGCATTATTCATACCTGTGGCTCGCACGATATCAATGAAAGTCTGATTGTAGGCATTTTGCACATTAAGATTTTCGGCAGTCGGTTTTCCCCATTTATCAGGTTCATGAACCTCGTTAGTACCGGCAAATGCTACACGGTAATCATATTTGTTAAGTTCATTGGCTATGTTCAACCATAGTAAAGCTAGTTTCTGGCAGTTCTCTTCCTTGTTCGCATAAAGAGGGCGGCTCTCCAGCCATTTTTCATGATGTACGTTGACAATGACTTTCAGATTATACTCCAAACACCAGTCTATCACTTCCTTTATTCTATCCATCCATATCCTGCTAATACTCATAGCAGAAGGGTTACTGATGTGGCATTGCCATCTTACAGGTATGCGTATGGCATTGAATCCGGCATCACGCACAGCCTTAATTGTTTTTTTTGTCACTAACGGGTTTCCCCATGCAGTCTCAGCATTGTCAGCACCTTCGGGATCGCCTACAGCTATAGACTCACTATCTTGTCCTGGAGCAGAGCATTCAAATTGGTTACCAAGGTTCCATCCGGCAGTAACTTCGCTGTTCCATTGCCGGGCTGTCTGTTGGGCATGACACAGCATTGCAGCGAACATCAGCGATAACAGATACAAAATTCTAAAGTTGATTTTCATGTTATTATTTATATGGTTACAAGTTTCATGGTAGTTCCTGTAATATTCTCGTTAGCAGAACTTTCGTTGCAAACATAGATAATATTCTGCAAAAATTGGTTTGCTATCTGTTGATAGTGGTTTGATAGGTATCTTTCGTTAGAAAACGAACCATATTTCACGAGGAATCAAACCTTTTCACGAGAACGGGAGCAATCAGATAGTCAATTTTGGATAAATCTGGCATAAAAAAGACACCTTCCTCATCTGAAGAAGGTGTCTTGATATCGACTGGAACAAATAGCTATCCTTTAATCCAACACCGTTTTACTTGAATTTTGACGGCGAGATACCGAAGTATTTCTTGAATGCAGTACTAAAATACTTGGAGTTATCGAAACCCACTTCCCCGGCTACTTTACCAACATGGTGTCCAGAACGTAGCAAGACAGCAGCACGCTCAAGACGTACTACACGGATAAACTCCTGGGGTGATTTTCCCGTATATGACTTCAGCCTTACATAAAACATTGTACGACTCATTGCCATTTCTCTACATAGACAATCGATGGTAAATTCCGAATCCGAGATATGCTTAAGGAGATGTTTGATCACAGTATCTACAAAAGCTGAATTTTGTTTAGTGATTGTTGCAGTATCACATTCTTTGCAATCATCAAGCTGAATTTCTTTATCTGTAGAAATATCCAACTTAACTTCATCTTGTTTTTGTTCAGATTGGGAAGTCGCAGTGTTATCCTGTTCCAAAGCACTCACCACAAGACGCATATACCGGGTGTGTAGACCGTATGTCCACCAAGCTCCATAGAACAGCAATACAATTAATGAGCTGTAAATACACCACATCCACCACGAGTTCCACCATGGACGGCTAATAGTGATTACCAGTTTCTGCTCACCAAGTACAACGCGATTGGCCTTGCTTACCGCACGTACTATAAGATGATGTGTGCCAGGCTCAAGGTTGACGAACCGAATATATTGCTGTGTTGTGAGCGGACTCCAACTGCCATTTCCAACCCTGTATTGATAAGTTATATCAAACTGGTAGCGTAAGTTGATGCTTTCAATATATAGTTCAAAGGTGCGCTGTTGGTAGGATAGGCTCAGTTTCCCTTCGCCCAACATTTTTGCCGCTTGCTCGTTGAATTGTTCAGAATCGTTATCATTACAATTTACTCCCATAAAACGCAGATTAACTGTGTAATTGTATTGCTGCACATAGTGTGGATTGACCACAACAGCACCCGCTTCACTCCCGAAAAGAAGATTTCCATTCAGCAGATTGATGGCTGCACCATGTGAATACCCACGTTGAAGCCCATAATGATAGTTTACGTTAATAATTTTGCCAAGACTATCAGGATATGCGAATGACATACCTCTATCAGTTGCAAACCATAAACGCCCAAGATTATCTTGCGTGACACTTGTAACGGTATTTGAGGGCAGACCGTCTTTCATGGTAAACTGCCGACAGTTTCCATTGCGAAGATCATACACATATAGCCCGCCGCCATCAGTGGCAATATCTATATAGCGTTCATCATGAATAAAGAGATCCAGCACATAACGGTTCACTTGGTTGGGGTCTGACGAAAAATAAGGCAGTTCTTTTACCTCTGTTTGCCCCGGAGTCACAATATAGAGCCCCTTTATGGTACCCGCTGCTATACGTCCATCGGGTAAAAGGGCCAGAGATTTCACATTGTCCACAGGATAATACCAGAATTTCCCTTGCATTACCTCAACGAGCTGTGCATCTTGACAACCTATCCAAAGATGACCATTCCTGTCAAATAACAAATCATGGATATGATTGTCTCCCAATATGTCAACACCATACAATTTTCTTACTTCACCTTTGGCGCTAATTTCGCACACACCGTTGCCATAAGTTGCAGCCAACAACCCTTCGCCATCTGGTTTAGGGCACAAAGAAAGCACTACAATATCTCGCGCAATATGGCGCCATTCACCTGTGAGGGGATTCAGTACACTGATTCCGTCGTCAGTACCCATAGCCAAAGCCGATGATGACAGTTGTGTCACGCTGTTAACATGATCATTGAGCAATGTCTGCGTATTATTATGCTGATGCATGTAGATAGCAGCGATGCTACCGACAGGTCGTGCTATGTCGATACCTCCTGAATAGGAACCTATGAATATGTCGCTCCAAGTATCAACAAGCAGTGCATATATACCGTTACCATGGAGCACTCCATGAACTCCTTCATTGGCATTAAATAGCAGGGAGGCTGCATTTGTCGTTGAAGCTAAGCGTGAAACTGAATATACGCCACAGCCATCAACTCCCACAAGTATCGTCGTGCTATCGTAAACAACAATACTACGAACCGGATTATGTGGTATTCCTTCCACAGATGTACACACACCATCTCCGTCAACCGTTATACACCCTTGATCATATGTGCCGAACCAAAGTTGCTTGGTGTCGGCATCGTAATACCCGCTCACAACGATATACGGCAAATAAGGGAGTAACTGGCCTTTAGGAGTGTCCTCATGACAGAGACTTAGTGATTTTACACCTTGACGAGTACCGAAGAGCAAGATGCCTTCTTCCCCATGGATAATGCAGTTGGCATACACATCGGAGGCTACCGGAACAATCTTTCCATTTCGGAGCATATAAACACCCTCACTCATTGCCAACCAATAAGTGTCGCCATCCTTGTATACATCGTTAAGCTGATTGTCGTGCTTAAAAAGTATGGTTACATCAGCCACAATATCAAAACGATTTTGTACTGAATTATATTCATAAATGAATCCACCTGCATCAAACACTTGTAGCGCACTATCAACAGATTGAACAAAACGAGGATTACATCCTACCAAATTATGGTAGTTGTTCTCTTCTGTCAGGTGGAAACTTTCTATATTCGAGCCGTTATATCGGGCCACAAAGTTCTTTGTAGTCAGCCACACCGCTCCATCAGCCGTTTGCTTAAGCGAATAGATGCGTTGGCTGTTCAACCCATTCGTCAGGTCCAAATGAGAGAACGTGAAGTCGCTTACACCTAAAGCTGCCGCAATAGCCGGTAACTGCAATATCACTATTATAAGAAGGATTTTTGCAGTAAATTGTCTTATTGAGAAATAACTATTCAAAATTAAACAAGCGAGTTTTTACGCATCATATCAACTTCTATTACGTTATTTTACAAATATACTAATAATTTTAGAATCCTCACATAAAATATCAGGATTAACTTCTCGATCAGTTATGTTATTTTGATTTATATCATGATTGGATTCACTTTAAAGCCATTCCCTGCACATAAAAGCTGAACAGATATAAATCGTGGGTAAACTCCAGTTCTGGTTCATTCTCTAAACTCAAGTCCGCCAAATTCTGCATATCCGTTCGTGACAAAGCACGTTTCAGCGTTTTCGCTGGGCGGGTCTGCGCCTTTGCAAACGGATATTCACCACGGGGATGATAGCCGTCCACTACCGCCTGGTTATGCAAAGAGCGCAAGTTACGCAGATAATAACTTACCGTATTGCCGAAAGCACCGCTACTATACAGAAAATCCTCGTATCTCCTGACGAACGCCAAACCAACCTCCGACATCCACACATCGGGGCGACTTATAAATTTTGCCAACGACGAACGAGTGCTCTTATATGCCGCTGCCATTCCCACTTTCTTCAGTTCTTGCTTACGCTCAATCTGTACATTGATATATCATAATAAATAAAATTGTGGTTTTCCTGTACCAAAAGCATTTTGAGTCAGAATATACTCCACTGCAAATTCCTCCCTTGTCCGCTCAAGCTGTCTGCTCCGTGTATCAATCTGATTCCGCATCTTCCGTAGCTCGCTGTTCATTTTCACGACCTCTGCAGCGGTAAAAGTAGAACCTACGCCATTCATAATCTTCCTTTCCGACTCGTCAAACCCCTCTTCTTTCATCCGGTCTGTATACAGTAATTTTTTCTCCGATTGTGTATCACCTGAAATACTAAAGGGTAACTGCCATTATTCAATATCCTACTCTTATTCAGCATAAGTTTCACTGATGTTATCATATCTTGCTTTTTTGTTTGAGACGTAAAAGTACGAAGTTCACCTTACTTATCAGAACTATTTTTCCGCCTGTTATGCAAGAAACAAGAAATGGAATAAGAAGTTTTTCCACTTTAAGAATAGTTATCGAATAAATATAGTTAAAATATACGTTCTACTAATCAGGACATTTTTGTTACATAATTCCAATATACATACGCATAAATTAAATATGTATGCAACTTACGATATTTCATTACATAATATAAACATTACCGATATTTATTATTTTGAAAATTTAGAATATTAGGCATAGCTTTGCACTATGGATTTTAGGGAGTCATCCGCTCCTTTAAAAGGAAGAGGTCATTCCTCGGTGTGCAACGGGTCGTTCCTTTAAAAGGAACGACCCGTTGGTTTTAAAGGAAAAACCAATATACGTAACCATTTAAAGTTCAATCTCTTACCGATTTAAAAATCCGTTCTCGTAACCTATAATAGTTTTTCCAACAGACACGACGGAATCTACCGCATGAAGCGACAATCAGTATACAACAAATTTCAACAATTCAAAATTCAAATCCCATGGTTATAGTCACGTTTGCCATTAAGCTATATCTGGCGAAGTATATGTATGTCCGGTACAGACAAAGTTTAGAACTTCTATCGCACAACAATCCACCTTCAAGGCTCCCCATTCCAATCCACCTCTCCCACCTCACTCCCATTTATCACTTCCTGCATCAATTATCTGTTCCTCATCCGCAAGGCGTCTCCTGGAAAGAGACAGGAAATATCTGTTTTGTTCTTCCTAGCCCAAGGCAGGGCAAGAACCCGGAAGTTTATAATTATTTCGGGCAGGACAGTATCTTTATTATCGAAAAGGAAATTGAGGTGGAAATGAAAGCGGAACTTTATACATTCCTGTTGGAAAATAAGTTCAAAAATGGGGTGATGTATATAAAGTCAATGCATGAGTTTGTGGTAAAGTATGATATGGTGGAGTCGGTGGAAGAGGAAAGTTTGATGAGAGGGTTTCAGAGGTGGAGAAAGAAAATGAAAAAAGAATAAATTTCATCTAAAAAAAATCCTACAAATATCATATCATCCAAAATTCTTTTTATAAATTTGTCAAAAATAAGACATAAAGCCATGAAATACTACATAAATCTTTTTTCTCCTAATACTGCATTGGCATTTTCTGAATCTGACCAAGAAATCAGCGGATTCCGCATATCTCGTAAGGCATATGTAGAAAATCAACACATAAACATTGGTGATAAGTTCATATGTTATTGCACTAAGATTCAACGTTTTATCGGAATATTAGAAATTACAAGTAATTTCTTTATAGACTCAAAACCTATATTTACCCAAGAGGATGATCCTTTCACCTTGAGATTCAAAGTAAAGCCAATTGCATGGCTACCATTAGAAAAAGGTATCCCCATACACGAAAATATCATTTGGAACCATCTATCATTTACCCAAAAGTTACCAAATGATAGTACCAGATGGACTTATATGGTATTTTCCAGTCCCACACTTTGGCCGAAAGAAGATTGTGAATACCTTGAACAAGTTATTTTACAACAACAATCTGAAATGAAAGACTATCCTTTTTCAGAAGCTGAAAAGAAAAAAGTACGTTCATTGACAAAGGTCAGAGTTTCCAGTGAGAAAGAAACGGTCATAGAAATACCTGATGAAACATCACAAAATAAAGCCAATACAAGTAAAGAAGAAAGAGAATCTATTCAAATACAAGCTACTTTAGCCGAAATAGGTGAAAAATTGGGCTATAAAATTTGGTTGCCCAAATCAGACAGAAGTAGAGTCTTAAACAAGTGGAAGCCATTACAAAATAATACCTTATTAGAAAATCTACCATTAGTGTTTGATGGCCCAACTCTTAAAGTTATAGAGAATATAGATGTATTATGGATAAAACGACATTCCATAGTCAGAGCGTTTGAGGTAGAAGGAACAACCGCCATTTATTCCGGTATTTTAAGAATGGCTGACTTATTAGCCCTTCAACCAATGCTTGACATAAAAATTCACATCGTTGCTTCCATCGAACGCAGGGAAGCTGTATTCGAACAAATCAACCGACCGGTCTTTGCTTTTATGGAAAAAGGGCCCCTTGCGGAAATATGCACTTTCATTTCTTATGAATCAGTGAAAGAATTGAGAAAAGAACCTCATTTAGAACATATGAATGATAGTATAGTTGATGAGTATGTTGAGTATTCCAATGATTAACCAAATACTAAATATAATACAACGACATGACAGATAAACTTACCCCGGAACAACGACGTCGATGTATGTCAAGTATCCGTTCAACCGATACAAAACCGGAAATTATTGTCCGAAAATTTCTATTCAGCGAAGGATTTCGTTATAGATTACATACAAAAAAGTTACCAGGGAGTCCGGACATAGTATTAGCAAAATATAAAACAGTAATATTCATAAACGGTTGTTTTTGGCATGGTCATAAAGGATGTAAAAAAGCTGAATTACCCCAAACACGAACCGATTGGTGGCAAAAGAAAATCAACACAAATATTGAAAGAGATAATAATAATTATATGCAACTTAAAGCATTAGGCTGGCATATAATTATTATTTGGGAATGTCAACTTAAAACAAAAGTCAGAGTATCGACTTTAACCAGTTTATCATACACATTAAATCATTTATTTCTAATCAATTACCAAACAAAACAATAAATCATAAATACATTCTTATCGTATAAATTACAATTTTCATTAAGATATACCCGAAAATCAAGTGTTTTTCGTATTTTTGCAACAGTAAATGTTCACATAATAAGAAATAAATTATAATACTTGAATATGTTAAGGGCAATAGATTTTTTTTGTGGTGGTGGTGGAATGACCTATGGCCTTCGATTAGCCGGAATAAACGTCATTGCAGGTGTAGATTTCGCTCAAGAATGCCAATCTACCTATGAAGATAATAATCCGGGAACCAAATTTATATGTTCTGACGTGACACAATTACCTGACAATTATTTTGAAAAAGAAATTAATTTACCAATAAATGATGATAATTTAATATTTGTCGGATGTAGTCCTTGCCAATATTACAGCATTATAAACACATCTAGAGTTAAAGCCCTAAAATCCAAAGACTTATTACGTGAATTCAAACGTTTTATTAATTACTATAACCCGGGATATGTATTAGTAGAAAATGTACCGGGACTTGTAACTCGCGAAGATAGTGTTTTACCCGAATTTCTTGAATTTCTGGACGCTAGACATTATAAATATAAATGGGACATAATTAATATGAGTTATTATGGAGTTCCTCAAACAAGAAAACGTTTTTCATTAGTTGCATCCCGTTTAGGTAATGTAACCATGCCCGAACCAGATAAAACTCAACCCAAACTTAGAGATTTTATTGGAGTAAATAATGGTTTTCCGCAAGTAGAAGCAGGACATTCGGACAAATCTGATTTTATGCATACCGTAGCAAAACTTAGTTCACTCAATTTAGAACGTCTCCGGAAAACACCACATAATGGTGGCAATCGATTGGCATGGAAAGATGACGAACACCTTCAACTTCCTTGCTATATTGGAAAAGATACATATTTTCGGGATGTATACGGACGTTTAAGATGGGATACCCCCTCTTCTACAATTACAACTAATTTTGTCAAAATTTCTAGTGGGCGTTTTGCTCATCCGGAAGAAAATAGAGGATTATCTATAAGAGAAGGAGCAACTCTACAAACCTTTCCTCATACATATATTTTTAAAGCTCCAAGTATTGTAGCTAATGCACGTATTATAGGTAATGCTGTACCACCGGAATATGCTCGTAGATTGGGAATTTTATTAAATGAACTAAAAGAAAAACACAATGGCACAATTCAGAACGAAAGCTAGAGCTGTTGAATTATTGGGTAAAGGACAAATTGCAGATTTACCTACTGCAATCTCAGAGTTGTGGAAAAATGGCTATGATGCATATGCTGATAAACTAAGTTGTAATTTATATCTTCCCGGATATAAAGATAATCAAGCACCCGTTTTCACCCTCTCCGACAATGGATTCGGAATGTCAAAACATGACATTCTCAACAAATGGATAGTTTTAGGAACAGATTCTAAAGCACGTGGTCGATCATATTTAACAGATGAAGAACGGTTTGGGAAAGCAATTCGAGTGCCAATGGGAGAAAAAGGAATCGGTAGATTATCTGTTGCTTATCTTGGTAGCCCAATGTTAATGTTGACCAAAAAGAAAAATCAAAAATGTCAACTTCTCTTCATCGATTGGCGAATCCTAGAAAATTATAATTTATTTATTGATGATATAAATATTCCATTAAGCGAATTTTCCACAATAGAAGAGTTCTCAATATCTTTTTTAGATATGCAAGCAGACTTTCAAAATAATCTTAATGAGAGTCAATGGAGAGATCAGCAAACGCAATTAGAAACAATCACGACTGATGTTGAATCATTAGTTATACCGGATTTCATTTTAGAAGAAATAATTCCTGATTTCTTACAGGAAGAATATCATGGAACCACTTTTCTTATTTTTCAGCCCAATGAACAATTACTGGAATTAGCAGATTGCTTCAAAAATGAAGATACTGACTCTATCACAGAAATACGCCGTTCTTTAAGTGGTATTTACAATGTTTTTGTAGAGATACCTAATTTTTCAACAGCCTTCAATATTATAGATGACAAAGGAGAATATGATATTATTAATGATTTCTTCGAACATGAAGATTTTAATAACTCAGACCATTATATAAAAGGTCATTTTGATGAAAACGGATTATTCACAGGAATAGTCAGAGTCTTTAAAGAAACTTTCAATTATACGTACAGACCGGTTAGAAGTCCGGGTAAAACTCCTTATGGACCATTTGATGTAGAATTAAGCGTTTTAGAAGGAACACCTAGAAATACAATGTTAACTCCTGAAATGTATCAGTTTATGAATACGAAAACTGATAAATTCGGTGGTTTATATATTTATAGGGATAACTTTAGGGTTCTCCCTTATGGACGTGTTGATTATGATTTCTTAAGATTTGAAGAACGACGTAGTAGAAAAGCAGGTTATTATTTCTTCAGCCATAGAAATATCTTTGGCTATATAGCCATTGGTCGTGAACAAAATCCCCACCTAATAGATAAAGCAGGCCGAGAGGGACTTATAGAGAATAAAGCATATAGAGAATTAAAAAAAGATCTTATTCAATTTTTTATTGCTCTCGCTACGACATATTTTAAAAGTGGAGATGATGATCCGAATAACCGTAATTCACATTCTGAACAACTCAAAGAAATAAGAAAAAGAAATGAAAAGCTACTAGAAGCGGAAAAAAAGAAAGCCAAACAAACTAAGGCTAAATTCACTCAAGATTTAAAAGATAATGAAAATAAAATCATTATTTTACAGAATGAAATACAACTGCTTTACACCCAATTAATAGAAGAAAGTAAAAAAATAAATATTGCATACAACAATTACAATGATTTAGTATCTATTTTAGAGGATAAGAAGACCGAACTCAGGTCATTACGTTTAGCAAAACCTCAACGTGCCAAACTATCTTCTGTCCAAGAAAGAAAATTTGAGGAATATAAAGCTGAATATACAAAAACAGAAGAAATAATCAGATCATGTAATGATGAAATCGTAAAAGTTAGAAAACGATTCAACCTACAGAATCTGAAGCTCGATTACGAGAAAAGATACACATCTCAACTTAGAGAAATATCCCTTCTCGTATTATCCTATAAAAAACGATTCGAGACAGTCTCTACTAAAATAAATAATTTGTTCAAAGAGGAACAAATGGCCTTTAGTGAAGACTTTAAAAATGAAGTACATTCCAAGGTCCAATCTCTTAACACCTTGGAAGAATATGAACAAGCTATATCTAATATTATACAAATAGGAGAGGAATGCAAAAATCAAATAGAAAAAAGATTTACATCTTTCATTAATCATACTGAAAACCTTAATTTTGATATAGACGACGATTTTCTTATAAATTGGTATAAAGAACAAAAAGAAAAGCTTGAAGAGAAGCTTAGTGCAACCAATGAACTTGCTCAACTTGGTATTTCTGTAGAAATCAATGATCATGAATTTCATGTCTTATATTCTCAAATGGCCAATTCCATTAACTTCCTAAAAGAATACGCATATAACCATACTGAAATTAAAGATCAATTTCTACAACTTCAGACAGCCTTTCAGCATATGGAAACAAACTACAAAATGCTTCAACCGTTATATAGAACAACAAGAAGACAACGTACAGCATTTGATGGAAAATATTTAATTAATGGAATGAAAGCTTTCTTTGCTTCAAAATTCACCGATTATAAAATTTCTTTAGATGCAAACGAAGACTTCTTGCAATATGATTTTTTTACTTATGAGGCTGTTATAACTTCAGTATTTATTAATATTATCAATAATGCTATTTATTGGTTAATCCCCTCACTATCGCGTAAGATTTGTATTGAATATCTTAAAGATAGTAACGAAATACTGATTATGAATAATGGGGAAAAAATAGATGATAAAATAATTGAAGATATTTTCACGTTATTTTTTAGCCGAAAAAAAGACGGAAGAGGAATAGGCTTATATTTAGCAAAAAAAAGTCTTAATTCCATTGATTTTGATATTTTCGCAACAAACGACAAAAAATACAACAAAATGGACGGAGCTTGCTTTGTTATACGTCCTATAAATAAAGAATATTAATACTATGTTAGAACCGGAAGAAATAAAAGACCTGATTGCAGATTCTATAAAATCAGCAGTTTGTATAGACGACCAATACGCTGAACCTTATCAAAAAGCTCCGAAGAATGGTAAGGATGCTGAAATCTTATATCATTCCTTTAGACAACAAGGTAAATGTGACTTAGATATTTATAATTATAATAATCTAGAAGATTTTATTAAAGCTCGAGAATATTTATTCTGCAATAAAGAATTGCTTATATTAGACTGGGAGTTATCCCCAAGCGCTCAAAACGTTTATGAAGATAGCTTGAAAATCCTAGAAGATGCAATAAATAATAGCTACATACAATTTATAACAATATATACTCAAGCGCCTTCTTTCAATGAAATAGTTTACAGAATCTTTTCTTACTTCTACTTCAACTCAATGGAGAACAACTCACTAAGAAAAGAAAAATACAAGAATTTAACAGAAGAAATAGAAGATGCACTTTCTGAAATAAATTCTGATTTATCAAGTGATGACCTTGAAGAAGCTATCCGGAAATACATCTCAGGATATTCAATATACCCGAACAAACAGCAGCATATTGAAAGCGAAATAAAAGCTGAAATTTTCAACAAAGTTGACAAAAAAGAGCAAGGTAGAATATGTAAATTATTATTTCCTATCCTTAATAGATATGGCTTTGGCACCTACCGGGAATTTTATCTTTGGTATGAATTATATTATAGTACCAAAGATGACATTCTAGAAATTGTAAGAGAAGGTCAAAGCCCTCTTCCCCTTAAAGTTCTAAACATAGATAACACCACACCTGCACTTTTAATAAACAATACTGTTATTTTTGTTCTGGAAAAACAAAAAGGAACAAATGAAGGCATTACTCCTAAAGATGTATTTCATAAAATATGTCAAATCATATCTACTATAACAAACTGTCGTTCGTTAATTCTTTCTTTAAGATTAAAGCTAATTATAAATGAAAAATTAGCCATTTTAGGTAAGGGATTAGGCGGATTAAATGAAGAAGCCTTAGTATATCATGCTAATAGCTACAATGATAAGACTAATGAGGGGCGATTTGAGTATCTTATATCATGTCTTACAAATCATATTAATCAAAATGTTATTGACAACTTGGACTACCCAAAATTAGAAAAATTATTTAAAGAAGAGAATATTAAAGAACCTGAAGACAAACATTTAGCTGCATTAAATGCTTTCTTGACATTCACAAGTAAAAATAAAATGTACCAATGGAGACATCAATTAAAATCAGGAGATATTTTTAAACTAGAAGTGCCTATTTTACACGAAAGTAACCTCACCCCTGAAATAGAATATATAATCTGTATTACACAAAGTTGCGATTGTTTAAGGCCCGAAAAAGTTAATTATAATTTTGCTTTTACAAGTGGAAAATCTGCTATTTTATCAACAGCATTATCTAAAGTTCAAACTGATTGCTATTCCTTTATTAATGACCATGAAGCAATTCAATGGAGTAACAAATTTTTCACGTTAAATTTAAAGAACAGTTACATTTTCAATATAAATGATAAAATACCTGTCATTCTAAATGATGGCAAGCCCAATTACATTGAATATATTGGTAACCAAAAAGAGATTTTTTCACAAAGAATTATAAATGCAACGTTCAATCGAGCATCACGAATGGGAGTAGACTTACCTGAGAAAAAAGAAAAAAAATTGCAAAAAGATAAATTAGATGTAAGCCCCCAATAAAGTCCCCGTATAAATTATAGAATCGCTATATAAATCTAATAAGTTTATAGCGATTCTATAATTTATAGTATGCTTTTCATTAGAGAATAGATCACAGCGGTATTTTCTGCCGCATCATCATTTCCACAGAAAAAGTAATTCTTTCTTCCCAAGGCAAGAGGGCGGATACTGTTTTTCGCAAGATTATCAGAACTTTTGGATAACCTGGCAGAGAATCAAATCCGAGATATCACCTTGGGCAGAAAGAACTGGCTATTCTGCGGAAACGACTTTTCAGTAAAGGACGCAGCAGTGATTTACTCTATGATAACATGCTGCAAGGCAATTGATGTTGGCTTCCGTCAGTAGCTGGTTTTCTTTTTGAATAATGTGCACCAATATGACGATGACTTGAAGATGAACCTGACCGACCTGTTGCCACACAACTTCAAAAGCTCCAACACCGAATCGAAATGAATCAGAAAATACTCCGAATAAGTAGAAGTACACTGTGACCTCGTCGGAGCATTTTGAAAATCCTCCAAAACCAATCACAACCTTTTCTAAACGAACCCCGACTCTAGTAGGAGACTATAAGGGCGGGATTTTGCTTTTGGGAGCCAACGGGGTCTACCGAAAAGGGACCAACAAATTCATGAAAATACAAGACAAATGAATGATATTTATAAATATATTATTCCTACCAGATATAACAAGAAAAAAGAGTACAATAGCATTATTATAGATAAATTTAGTCGACTTTCTTGGTTATAATCCAAACAAGGCCAAATTTCCTAGACAAAACATCCGAAAAAACTTCAACCAATGCTGTCGCTATCCGACGGGGATTTTCAGAAAAAAAGAGCAGGAAACAAGACACCATTCTCAAAAACAATCACTATATTCGAAAATTAATAATACTTTATTTATGGACACTGACATTATTACATTTCTAAGACTAAACTATAGTTTATCATCAAGCACCGGAAATATTGAAGAAGAGCGTTATATCAATAAATATAACATCGAGGTATACGAAGTCCAAATAGATGAGAACGACAAAGAAAGTTCTTCGCTAATAGGAAAAGTAGACGTTAAACTTTTCTTATGGGAGCTATGTATAGAAGATAATTATTGGGTTGATGATTTATTTTCCCAACTCGATCATAACGAATTAGGAGGTCTATTATTTGATTATGAGACTAATAGCTTTAAGAAAGAATGGCAAGAAGAAATCGATGAATCATCCAATTCAAATATTCTATATTTAGACCGAATTGAAATTTTACCAGAGTATCGCGGAAAAGGATATGGTAGACTCATTACGAAAGACATTCTCCTTCGATTAAATAGTTCATATGGAATTGCGATTCTAAAAGCTTTTCCATTACAATTAGAAGCCAGCCATCCCAACCCTTCTAAACAAAAAAATGAATGGAATACTAAAATGAATTTTAAACAAATGAGACAAGATAGTAATATCGCAAAAAAACAGTTATATAACTTTTATAAGGAAATGGGATTTAAACGTTACAAACGTAGTGAATACTTTTATTTAAACCCTGCTTTCCAAAACCCCAAACTAGATAAAATAGATATTAATGAGTTGTCCTAACAGTATCTTAACAACTCTCTGATTTTTCGATTATAATCGAAAAAAGTCCGTTTAATGCAGACTTTGGGGATTATAATCGAAAATTTGTCTTATCAAATCACTCATTAAATCTCTCCATTTACTCCTAATCCAAACAGGGCAAAATCGCCCAAGCAAGGATCATCTGGAAATACTTCGGCCAATGCCACCGTTATCTGACGGGCATTTTTCAAAGAAAAAGTTTCCGTATCCGTCAACTTGAAATAATGTGCTACCCGGCATACATGTGTATCTAAAGGAACAATCAAATCTCTGCGATCAAAACTTTCCCAAATCCCCAAATCGACCTCCGAATCCCGACGAATCATCCAACGCAAAAACATATTCAGTTTCTTTTGAGGACTTTTGGCAGAAACTTCAAGAAATGCACATAACTTTTCCATTGGTATTCCGGGATATAACATCAAAGCTTCCTCCAGACTTTCAAACTGTGTATAAGCTGTATATAATCGCCGAAAGTATCCATAAAAATCAGCATACGACAACATCCGATAAAAGCTATTGGTCGCTCCCGAAGGAAAATCCTTCTCCCACTGGCGGGACAATACATATTGATAAGGTGAATCTCCCATTAATCTATGCAGTTCGTCCGCCTTCTTCAATATCTGTTTGCGATTGCCAAAACTCATAATTGCCGTCAACAGACCACTGACTTCAATATCCTGTTTCAACGTATATCGATGAGGGAACTGCACCGGATCACTTATAATAAAGTCTGCACGATGATAAATCTCCGCACACATCAAAAGTTTATTCTTTATATCTTCAGTCATTTTGAGAA
>OFRZ01000585.1_pt1 | contig 32179 bp, 45 predicted proteins | sample 1543181 | NCBI WGS metagenome assembly OFRZ01 (sample SAMN04209245, study PRJEB22552) | human gut metagenome | biome: gut; material: feces | host: Homo sapiens | place: USA: Oklahoma | reverse complement strand
GAGAATGCAGAGATATTAAGAACCTGTGATATCGCAGGTAAGTATGTTAGAATCAGTTAGCGTAAAACGAGATAGAAATGAAACAGACAGTAGAAGAAGCGGCATACGATTATGCTACTAATAAAACTTCTTTCAGAAAAGACGTTCTGAAAGAAGTTGACGCGGATACCTACGTTTCACGTCATGCTGATAGTATGGAAGATTTTCAATGTGGTGCAGAGTGGCAGTCAAAGCAATCTCCTTGGATAAGCGTTAATGAACGGTTGCCTGAGCCAAATAAGCTTGTCCTTTGCAGAATGGTATCAAATGGAGCGATTGTTAGTGGCTATATCGTTGTTTCAACCGGGAGATCGCCATACGTTGCGACAGACGGAGGATTTGAATTTGAGGATTGGAACGACTACGAATGTGACATGTGGATGCCCATACCTTCATTCGATGATATACTAGAAGCCAACAGAGATGTACTGGAACGGATTAAAGAGAAAGGAGATTGAATATGAGGTTTATATTAATTATACTTATGGCAACCACGATGTTATCTTGTAAAGATGATATGGAACATAGATTAAAAGGTGGAATGGTTATTACTGTTAAGGGAGATACCATAGAGTTTTATGGAGGAACGTTGACTTATAGATTCTTTGGTAAAAGAAGTATTAATAGTATTGCAACTTATGAGCCAAAAGAAAAAGGAGATTGATTATGGAAATAAAGAACGTAGGACAACTTAGAAAAATCATAGAGAACCTTCCCGATGATTTTGAAATCGAGATGCGTGTCAGACGCAAATTGACGGATGAGGAATTGAAAAATTGCAGATACCCTTATCCTTACGATACAGAGTATTTAACTTTGGAATTTGATGATATAGGCGTTTCTGACAAAGTATTGTGTTTGGGTGTAACTTCTAATGGATGAACGGTATGAAAGTAAATAACGGAATAATAATAGACGGGGTGCTGCATGAATTAGTATTAATGCGGAATAGTTCACCATGTGACAATTGTAGTCTACAAGAACAATGTAGAATGGATCGTCCCTTGTGTAAAGTAATTGCTGGATATTATAACTCTGATGAACGTTTTATTAATCGTGGTAAAGTAACAGAGATTAAAACGGAGGAGGAAAAGAAATGAAACAGGTATTGTCATTCGAGCAAATGAAACATTTACAAGAACTTGGATTATACCATATCTACACCTTGCAGGATATTCTCGACAAGTTACCTTGTTTTATTGGCAAAGAAGTGCTGACCATGCAAAAACTTGCAGATAGCTATACGTGCTTGTATATGGAACCTTATTCTAGATCTATGACAAATATTACAGAAAGTAAAGAACTCATTGATGCGGCCTACGATATGTTGTGCTGGTGCATTGAAAACGGATATTAAGATAGATAAGGAGGAATAACTAAAATGGATATAGTACCTATTATAACAAAAGATAATCTTTCTAAGGAACAGATAGAATATCTGCAAAAGCAGCAAACAGAATATAAATTAGTTAATAAGATTAAGAAGAATCCGGGACATATCCTGTTCTCTTTTAATCGAAAAACAGGAGAAATTAAGAGAACTTCTATTATACACAAGGTCGCTATTGGTTTGAATGGGCTTCCTGTAACCAAAACTGAAACGGTTATAGAACCTGATTGCTATTACGACCAAGCCTTGAATGAAAAGAATTTTAGAAAGAAATTGAAGAGAATTGGATTGTTAAATGTTTAAACGATTTGAAAACAAGTAACTATGGGATTTACAACACCGTGCTTTATAAGAAAGAATACCGAAGCACTTAGAGAAAAGCTGGAAGAGGTTGGATATAAAATGCTTTCCCCAATAGAATACGACAATCTCGAATGTAGCGATAATTGGGTTAATGATATAAAATCGCTCAACGACTGTAATGGTTTTGATTGCGGAACGAACGAGGAACTTTTTTTGGCTATCGCTGCATTAAGGGATGATAATAACTACATGCAGTGGTTTATAACAGATTCCATTCTTAGCGTTTCTTATGACGATTCTATTGGTAACGATCATTATTTCATAGAGCCAAAAGGCATTATGTTCTTTTGGGATAAAAATTGGGATAATGCAACTATTATTTCAGGGCGTTATCACAAGGCTACCGTAGACGAATTGATCGAATACTTTAAAGGAAAGGAGGAATAATGAAAGCAAAGTATTTTAAAAAGATAAGAAACCAAGTAAAGTGGTATAAGGTATCATACAGAGATAATTTACTTTTTAGTTTTAGCGATGAGAAAGAAATATTGGCTAAATCTCCTGAAAATGCTTGTGTCAGATACCATAAACGTACTGGATGTTTTGTTAACAAATATAATCCCAATGATATTACACAATATAGTGAATCTCTTTCAAGATTCAAGGTATGTATAGATAAGAAAGTAATGTATTTCGATTAAATATAAAATCAACAGGAGTTTTGGTAAATGTAATTCCCTAATTAAACATCAACTCTCAACATAGCAAAGATTATTTATATGTGTGTGGTAATTATGGTTTACAGAGAATGCGAACTTGATTTTTCAGCTATCGACTGGGAACAGAGGCGATATGAACTGGCGAAAGCTGCCATGCAAGGGATTTTAAGTGACAATGCAGTAGTTGGTTACGCTTGTTTGGAAGCAGATTACAAGAAGGGAGAAAAACATACAATACCTAAAGGCATTGCCCGGTTTGCAATTGCTTGTGCTGACGCTTTAATTAATGAACTAAAAGGAGAATAAAATTATGACCGAAGAACTTGTAACATTAGAAACAGCAAAGTTGCTGAAAGAGAAAGGGTTTAATTGGAAGTGTGAACACACAATAAGTTGCGATAATATTATTAGAAGATACGACATTCCGCAAAGTATGTCATGTTGTACGGAAATAGATAACGAACCAGTTGAATTTTTGTGTCCAGTGTTGTATGTTGCCCAAAAGTGGCTTCGTGAAACTAAGAACCTGCATATCTGCATCATTAAAGAAGTTCATGGGTATGGGTACGATATATGTAAGACTGACGATGATAGCTTTGTAGATGGAAGTGGTTTGTATGGTAACGATTGCCTATTATGGGATACCTACGAGGAAGCACTTGAAGCAGGATTACAGGAAGCATTAAAACTTATATGATTATGGAAATAGCAGAATCAATATTTAAATTCATCCTTGCCTCATTAAACGTTTGTGCTCTGGCATTTACTTTAATTTTGGTAAGCAAGTGGCATCACATGAAGAATAAGCTGGATGAAATAGAAAGATATGTTCGTCATGTGTCAGATCGTAACGATATTGTTTTTCTTAACCAGCTCTCGGAGCTGCAAAGAAAGTTGATAAAAGAGGAGCGGTATGAAGAAGCCGATAAGATTGGGAAAATAATCAAGGACGAAGAAATTAAATTAGGAATAAGGCAATGGAGGAAGAACTTATAAAAGAGAAAATGCTTACAGAGTTTCGAGAATGGTTCTGTGACGGCTACTGTCAATTTTACGAAATTGATGATTACTGTAGATGTTGTCCTATCAAAGACGAAAGCTGTTGGCTAAAAGGGATTAAAAAGCCTTCAGGGGAAAAAGGAGAACGTAAACCTATCCGTTACTGTGATACATGCAAGAATTTTAAACCGGACGAAAGGGTATTAGATGATGATGAGATGGAAAAAGTAATTGAAGAATCAGCTAAACAGCACTATAGTGATCTTTGTGCGCTAAACCATCCTCTTCGGTTTAAAGTGAACCATGGTTACAGTGATTTATATGATGGTGGTTTTTATCGTAATGGATGTAAGGATTATAAAAAAATAGACAATGAATAATATTAATTTGAACGAACTACGGGATCGAGCTTATAAGACAGCTTGTGATCACGGTTTACATGATAAAGAGCTTTTAAGAAAATGAATTAAATGACAAGTTTTGTTTTTATTCAGATTTTTTGTAACTTTGAATTATAATGTTTCCGTGTAAAGGAGCACGGTACGTTCTTCGGACGAAAAGACTTTTATGGGAAAAAAACTCGTAGCAAATAGAGAAAATTTCTGCCATTATTATATGGAAACGGGTAATGCTACAGATGCATATCGGAAAGCTTACCCTAATAGTATTGGATGGAAGGATGGGGTCGTTAGTAAGCGTGCATTTGAATTACTGAGAAATCCATCTGTCGCATCCCGTGTAAATGAATTGCAGGCTGATATCTTAAAAAAGTCTGATATGAAGAAGGAAGATGCATTGCGCTTCCTTACAAATGTGGTAAATGTAGACCCTATAGATCTTCAATTAAAAGGTAAAGATACGTTTATTGTCCGTTCTCTTGATGATATACCAAAACCAGTCCGATGTTGCATCCAATCGATTAAGAATACTCAATATGGAGTAGAGATACGGCTATATAGCAAAATAGCCGCCATTACACAGATAAGCAAGATGCTTGGATGGGATGCTCCAGTAAAAAGTGATGTCAGTACCAATGTGCGCATGATAATTGGGGACGAGCAATGATAGAGATGGTATTCTCGTATAAATTGTTTAATCCCCTGTTTTGGCATATCCGTGAGGCGATGCATGACAAGGATATCCGGTATATTATAAACAGAGGTGGTTCTTCATCAGGGAAATCTGTATCTACGACACAATCCGTGTTGTTGTCTGTATTCTCCGGAGAAGGTTCGGCTCTCGTTGTGAGAAAAGTTGGAGCCAGTCTTAAGAATACGGTATATGAAGAGTTTAAGACCCAAATGAAAGCTCTTCAATTAAGTCAGTTTTTCGCTCCAAAGGAAAATAATATAACCTGTATAAATGGTTGCAAAATCGACTTTACAGGATTGGACGATCCCGAGAAGATAAAGTCTATCACAGGATATCGCTGGATAGTGATGGAGGAAGCCACTGAGTTTGAATATGAGGATTTCACACAGATACGTTTCCGCCTACGAGGGAAGGAGGGCCTACAGATTATATGCAACTTTAATCCGGTATCAGAGGACTCGTGGATAAAAACCAAGATCCTTAATACATACGAGTGGGATGAGCATCCGAATGATTTGTACGGGAAAGTAAAATATCCGATAAAAAGGAGTTTATTACCTAAGGATTATAGCCGGATACTAGGAAAGAGATATAATAAATCTAGAATGATAGCTAATGAGCGTACGGGAAAAATGGAAAGATATCCATCGGATACGGTAGAGCTGCATTCTTCGTATAAGAACAACTTCTGGGTAGTAGGTTCTCCGGACGGGAAGTATGGATATTATGACAGGCAGACAATATCTAATTACCAATGGTACAAGGATCATGATTATAATTACTACAGGGTATACGCATTGGGAGAATGGGGAAGCATTAAGACAGGAGGAGAGTTCCTGTATGCATTTGATTCAAACAAACACATAAAAACGACACACTACATTAAAGGGATGCCGGTTCATATATCAATTGATAACAATGTGCTCCCTTATATTTCAATATCATTTTTCCAAGTGGATGGAAGTAGTATAAGGCAGTTTAACGAGATATGCGCCAGTGATCCGTTCAACACGGTAACACAGGCTTCAAAAATGGCGGTAGATTACCTGAAATCAATAAGGTATAATGATATGCTGTATCTGTACGGAGATGCTTCGACAAGAAATGGGAACACTATAGACGAAGAGAAGAGATCGTTTCTTGATAAGTTCGTGGAAGGGCTGGAAAGCGATTACCATGTTGAGGAAAGGATACCGGCTTCTAACCCGTCCGTACCAATGTCAGGTGAATTTGTAAACTACATGCTCGATGGAGGCTCGGGAATGTCATTTTCGGTAGATGATGGATGTAAAAACTCGATAGTCGATTATAACAATGCCAAGAAGGACGTTAATGGAGGGGTGCTGAAAAAAAGAGTAAAGGATAAGATTACAGGACAGTCTTATGAGAGATACGGTCACTTGGTGGATTGTCTGCGATATATTACTGTATGGGTATTCAAGGATGAATATACTCGTTTTTCCTTGAAAAGGAAACGAAGTAAAATTAAACAGGAAAATAAAGATATGAGATATTTTGCTATGTCTAAAAATATTCAGGGGACAAGACTTGTATATGTTCTTCCCGAATATGCCGGAAAGTTCATTATCGTTTCGTGCTATGTAAATGAGGGAATATATATAGATAATGTGACATATACAGGATCATTTGATGAAACTGTTCTCCTGTCATTTTTAGAGGGCATATCTCCTGTGGAAGTATTGTTTGAAAGTGAGAAAAATTATTTCCCCATAGCACGGGGCTTAAGGGATAGATACGATGTCAGAATTATGCATAAAAATATGGGAACAGATGCTAGGGTATCTGCTTTTCTGGATTTTATCAAAAATAATGTGATGTTTCGTTCTGACTATGATGAGATCCCGCAATACAATGAGTTTATGGATGGGATATTGGATTATAATGGTTCAGATGATTGCGCTGCAATTTATTCTGTCGCCTCCTTGGCTTATTACGTGTCGAAAAAATATAATATATAATTGGTATATTTTTAAGATATATCAAAGCTTTGATAAAAAAACATCGGGTGTTATACAAAAAGTATTGGTATATTTTTAATATTTTTTTTCTCGTGGGTATTTTTAGGGTATTGCGAAATGATATGACTTTAATTTATCTAAACAACACGATTCAAAACGTGATTTTAAATATAGTTTTAATAAAAAAATAACCGGCATTAATGCCGGTTACCGTGATAGAATCTTATAGCCTCATTGACATATAATGATACCGATTGCTCCTTATCCAATATAGCTGCCACGTCCTCTTCTATCATAACAAGTATTCTTTTCACACCATTAACCTTCGGTCTTCGGGGCACACCATTGCTGTCCAATATCCTATATATCGTTTGCTCAGACTTTATATCTGTTTCCTTCATTATCTCCTTGATAGCCATCCCTGCTTTGTACAAGGATAATACCCTAGACTCTTGATCTAGAGTAATAGATCGTCTTCTTGCCATAATTAATATGTTTTATAACATTTATAATTTGTTGCTCGTTATTTCAAAAAGTTGCATCTTTGCATCGGACATCAACGATGTTAGTCGCACTTCGGTGCGTGGATTGAAACGACATTAAAAATGTCATTGTGGTTTAAACCACATTTTAATATTTAGGGCAGCGAAGAAATTCGTTGCCCTAACTTTTTATTTATAAAATCTCAATTTTGGTATAGTATGCATTCATCTTCCCAAAGAATGATTCTATTTTTGCTCTCTGATAAGAAGATATTTTGTTATAAATGACATTTTTGTCATCTTCTCTTAAGTAGTATTCCTTTTCACCGTCAGTGAGATTGATAACTATATTAATTGCTCTACCACTGTATGAATCTGTAAATTGAATTTTTGTCTTCATAGTCTTACGCCGCTTATCCGTTGCCGCCGGTTCTATTATTACCTGTTGTTTTATTATCACAATGCAAATATACTACATTGTGATATAATAGCAAAACAAATCACAATATATTTTCTTGTATTGTGTAATATTTAACATTTAAATACAAAAAAAGAACGACCGCTAGCAAAAAGCACAGCAGCCGTTCAATCCACGCCCTACTCTCTATCCCATTTTCCCAAGAAGACAATAGCAAAGATATCAAACAGGTTGTATCCACATGGAAAAAAGGTTAATAAAATATATGTTGTATAATCTGTTATTTTAATTTAGATTAAACAAAAATAATATTTAAATTGTTTGTTAATAAATAAATTAATTTGTTCCTTTGTAGCAGGCAATAGCCTTCATGGTGTGAAGTTACACCATACCCACTTTTAGAACGTGATCACTGTGGAGGCAATTGCTGTATTATAACGGCGGTTGCCTTTATTGTTGAACAATGAAACAATGGTTTAAGATACCTTCTTTAAAGAAGTCGAATAAGGATATGTATAGTGATGCTACTTATCATGGTAAAGATGATGGTGGTAATTTTATTTATGTTCCTAAATGGGTGGAAAATCTGTTTTCTGACAATAGAGGGAATATAGATTTTGACATGTCGACCGTTGAAGGGAAATCAAGAGCCTTACATGAATGTTGGCCGTTTGCAATGGTTCTAGATCATTGCGGAAGAATGATGCAGAATGGGCGGTATTATGTGACAGATATTAACGGAAACGAGAAGAGGAGTTTTAAAGACATTGTGACTCTTTTGAATCGTCCGAATGTGATACAGAGTGGGCGTTCTTTTATAAAGCAGATTGAGATATCTTTGAAGTGTTTCGGATTTTGCCCTGTCTATACACTAAGAGCTTTAAAGTCTGATCTCCCTAAATCCATGATGGTAATACCTCCCGAATTATTCTACATGGAATCATTCGGTAAGGGCCCGTTTACTCAAACAGAGCTTTCTTCAATTGCTAGTAAGGTATATATACGTTGGGGAAATGAGAATATAGAACTTGGTGATGAGGAGTATTTTGTCATATACGATTCGATAATGGATATTCCAAGTAATAATGGAGGGAGAATTACCTTCCACTCCCCTGTGGACGCATTATCTACTCATACTCGAAACTATATGGCTCAACTGATAGGGAGAGGAAACCTTATTGTTAATGGAGGACCTAAAGGGATACTATACGGGAATGATACGACTGACGTAGGGAATGCAGCTATTACTCCGTCTGAATCCAAGAAATTGCAGGATGATTTCAAAAGGAAATATGGTATAGTGCATAAGTTGTATGAAATCATGGTGACTCCTAAGAAACTAGGGTGGATTACATTGGGGTCAAATACAGACCAATTGAAGCTTCATGAGGAGGATAAGGCGTGTTTGGAAGCGATAGCTCAGACGATAGGCTTTGACCCCAATCTGATTATACAAGGAAGTACTTATGATAACTCTTCTCAAGCAAAGAAAGCGGCATATCAGGATCTTATTATCCCTGACAGTGAATCTATAACAGAGGTTCTGACTAATGCTATATGTAAGGACAGGGCAATAATCAAAATGGACTTCACTCATGTCCCTTGCCTTCAAAAGGATATGAAAGAATTGGCGGATGCCTTGTCTACAGCCTCTAATGCTGTAGCTTCATTGTATAACAATCGGCTGATTACTTTTGAAGAAGCAAGAACCGAAATGTCCAATTTTACAGATATTGATCCTGATAACCCTAAGGGAGAATTTAAAAGTGAAATAAATAATGATGGAGACAAGCAAATACAAGAACAGGTTGGGGAAGCAGTATAAATCCTTAGCTTTTTATGCAAAGGAGATACAATATGATTCTGGCAGTAGAACTATCAGTGGTTATGCTGCGGTTTTCAATAACATTGATAAATCCGGTGATATGCTCCTGAAAGGTTGTTTTTCAAAAAGCATACAGGAGAGAGGTCCGGGAAGTTCTGCTAATGATAAGATTATCTTTTTGTGGATGCATGACATGCATGAGCCTATAGGACGCATTACGCTTCTGCAAGAAGATGAGAAAGGGCTTTACTTTGAAGCGTATATTGATGATGTGGAAAGAGGAAATCAAGCGTTGAAACAGCTTGAAAGTGGAACTTTGAACCAGTTCTCTATAGGTTATAGTTATGTATGGGAAAAATGTGAATATGACAGGGAACGTGATTGCTTGGTTGTAAAGGAAGTCATTCTATATGAGATATCCGTAGTGTCCATAGGATGTAACGGAGAAACTGAATATCTTGGTCTGAAATCGGCAGAAGAATATGAAAGTGCGTTGGAGTCACTTCCGGTTGAAATAAGTGATGTATGTAAAGGACTTCCGATAAGAAAGAGGGAGGAAATCCAAATGTTAGTAAGAAAAGCGATGTCACTCGCTCGATACAAGCCGGCAGACAAGCCACTTGATGAAGAGGGAGCCGATGAAAAAATAAAACTATTTACAAAACCTTTAAAACTTAAAGAAGCATGAAATTTGACTTTTTAAGCAAAATTGATTTGTCGGTAATGGATGAGGTTTCCGTGAAGTCATTACAGGCGTTGCAGGACGCAATAAACGCTACTGTAGGCGATTTCATGGACGATACTATCGACAAAAAAACTTTTGAGGATAAATTAAATGAGGTTTCTCAAAAGATAGATTCCGAAAAGGAATTGGATACAGTGCGTAAGGAACTTGGTGAGATGAAAGAGATAATCGTTCGCATGAAAGGTGCAATGCATAAGAATGAAGACGGGCAAATGGTGTTCAAGTCTGTAGACCAGCAGATTGAAGAGCAATTGAAGGATTTCATCACAGTAGGCAAGCACGGAGAGAAAACTGTGGACTTGAAAACGGCTTGTAAGCAGTCTATAGGATTTAAGAAAAACCTTACGATTGTTGTCAACAGAAAAGATGTATCTCCTGTGACAAGTACAAATGTGGCACCACATTATAATATGACTATTGATAATCAATTGTCTGTTGAACCACGCTCTCAGACTGTAATCCGTAAATTTGCGAATGTGGCAGCAATATCTACACGATCATTGACTTATGCGGAGTTCAATCCGGGTGAAGAAGAAGCCGAATGGGTTCCAGAAGGCGGTCTTAAGCCTATGATGAGCGGTACATTAGCAGAAGTTACTATCAATGCCGGTAAGGTGGCTCTTGGAACAAAGACATCCGAAGAAACATTATCTGATTTGCCCCAGTTAGTTGCGGAGGTTAGGGCCGAGATTATCAATCGTATTGGGCTAAAAGAAGAAGAAGGCATTCTGTCCGGTACTGGTTCCGGTGGTCAGATTAAAGGGATTGAAAGTGATATTCCTAAATTTTCCTTGACAACTCTGAAAGTAGATAAGCCCAACACTTATGATGTTATTGTTGGTATGTATACACAAATTGTATCAATGTCCAATATGGCTTATCGTCCAAATCTTGTGCTTATGCATCCTCTTGACTATGCGCAGATGCAGTTGACTAAGGATGTTAATGGGCAATATCTTCGTCCTTTCCGTATTGGCGATGAACTGATTCAAGGTCTGAGAGTGGAAACCAGCACAGCAATCAAGCAAGGTGATATTTGGGTTGGCGATTTTAACTATCTTAACATCCGTGATGTATGGGTTCTTACCATTACACTTGGATGGGAAAATGATGATTTCACTAAAAATATGGTGACTATCCTTGGTGAAAAACGTCTTATGGTGTATATTAAAAAGCAATATAAAACTGCATTTGTCAAGGATAAGATTGCGACCGTTATTGAAGCTATAACCCCTGCCGGTATTGGCGGATAAATTTATTAAACATTATGAAAGTAAATTTGACTAAAACTTATGAGGTTGAGTTCGCAAAGGACGGGGCCGTTTACAAAAAAGGTGATAAAGTAAGTGTTAATATGTTACTTGCAGGTAAGTTCTTCCAAGATGGACGTGTTGCCACTGTTCCTTCGGAATTGATGGAGGACGCTAAGAAAATCGGTGCTGAAGATTTGTTCAATAAAAAGAAGAACCTCAAAGATATTGTGTAATGTTGGTGGATTATACTTTTTTCCAAGGTGGTATTCTTGATATCGAAGGTGCAGTATTGAATATACATACTCCTTCTGAGACTAATAAGGCAATTGTTGACAGCCTTCAAGGCTTTGTAATGCAATATGAGCCGGAATATTTAGAGAAGCTCCTAGGGGAAAAGTTGTATAAGGAATTCTCATCCTATATTTCCAACGATGGAAAAACTAAGGAAAAAAGATGGGATGATCTTATAGCGCATCTTGTCATGAAATATAGTGATGGCGATAGGGAGATTTCCAAATCCCCCATCGCCAACTATATATACTTCCATTACTTGAGACATAATCACACTCAGGCGACTATTACAGGAGTGAAGGCTGATGGAGATGATGGTCGTCTTGTAAGTCCCGAAAGGAAAATGATGTTTGCATGGAACGACATGGTAAGAATGAATATCAGACTTGTGAGATGGCTTCAAGCCAATAATGCGGACTATCCGGATATCGCCACCGATTTCGAATTGATGGAAACAATTAATTCCTTTGGGTTATGATAATTGATATAATATCAGATGTATGTGCTTCCTTGTCAAAAAGAATGGATCAACAGATAAATTACATATATGGTGACAGTTCTTATATAAGGGAAACACTTCTTCTTCTTGGGAAAAGCAGGGTGACAGCATCGGGAAAATTCCCAATGATAGGGCTGTATGTTCCCTTAGACGAGGAAAGGGATAGTGAGAATTATTTTTGTAAGGCATCTGTAAACATAATAATCGCTACCAATACACTGGAAAAGTATACAAATGAACAACGTCGTGAGATATCTTTTGAAGGTATTCTTCGACCTTTGTATTACCGATTCATAGAAGAGTTAAAAAAATGTGATAAATTTGATTTCGGTTACTCCGGTATTGTAAGCCATACATATTCAGAAAATTATAGTTTTGGAAGACGTGGCGCTGTTGATGTTGACGGTAAGGAAGTTGGCGAAAAGATAGATGCTATTGAAATAAAGAATTTGGATTTAACAGTTAAAAATCAGAATTGTTATGCGAACAGATATTAGAGAGTGCGGCAGCACGTCCGGATTTAATACTGGAATGAGTTACTGCCCCCTGCAACCGGACAAGGTCGCAGGTGTTATATTGGTCATTCATGGCAAAAAACTGCCCAAGGAATTGACTGCTGATGCTTTGGAGGAAGCCTGTCATGCTGATTATCCGGACAGAATTTATCCTATTACAGGATTTTCGGAATACGCGGTAAGCGGCGGCGAACCCAATACAACAGAAAATGGTTATGCCGGGTCGGAAATAACGGGCTATTCGGCAAGGACGGATACATTCACGTTGCGTAAGTTTAATCTAGCTTTACAAGCTAATCTTGTAGCCAACAAGGATACATTGTTTGATATGTATGTTTTTGACAAGAATAATGTAATCTACGGAGAAGATGACGGAACAGATGAACTTGCAGGTTTTGCATTATCTGGTGTTTACCCTACAGGACAGGCTTATGATTCAAGCGGTCAGAAGGCTTATCTTGCGTTTAATGCGATGTATTCCGATACCGAGAAGATGATGAAAAACATGTCTGTAAAGCAAGCGGGTGTCAATTTGGAAAATGTTCTCAAGGGATTGAATTACGTTGAGTTTGTCAAAATGACATCTCCTGAAAATACATATAAGCTCGTGGAACATTATGACCGCACGGATCTTACTGCATATTATGGATCTATATTGTCTGAGAAGGCTTCAACGGTCGTTTCTGGTGCATCAGCGCTGGAATACAGCAACGGTGTGCTTACAGCGACAGGAGGTGTGCCGGTGCTTAAATCTCCTTCTATTCTACAGACTAATGGGGTCATTGGAATTGAACAATGGGTATAATGAGAATTAATGGAGTTACATTTATAGAATCCGAAGTGGTTAAGCTTTCATTGGATGAGTTTGTCGCTCAGAATATAGATGTATTCTGGAAGGACATTTCTAGAGAAAGGCGGAAATCAAGGCTGGTTTCCGTATATAATAGGATTATCAATAACAGTAATTTAGGAGGCGGGGGAGATTGATCCCCCGTTTTTGCTATGACATTGGAGGAATACGCGAGATGTTGGAAGAAATTGGCTGATGGCATTCAGCCAATGATAAGGGATAAGATGGAAAGGGATGTTCCTCAGTTTGAGGAATATATACGAGAACAGCTATATAGTGGTGTTGATGGCGATGAAAGTCCTTTAATTCCCGGATATACAGAGGACCCATACTTTAAAAAAGCTTATGGAGAGCATTGGAGGAAAAATGCCGAACGCTATAAGAATTGGAAGACAAAGATACAGAAACCAAAGCCTTCATATTTGGGTTTTTCTGCAAGAGGAAATAATACTCCAAACCTTATCATACGTGGAGATTTTTATAGTTCCATCACGGCAATACCAATATCAAATGGTATAAGGATTGCCAGCTATGGCGTTTCTTTTGGTTCTGATATTGAGAAGAAATATGGTTATAAAATTTTCAAGGTAAGCTCCAAAGCAAGGAGGCATTATGTTACGTACAGGCTTATGCCCTCTATTGAGAAATTTATAAGGAGGTGCGAATTATGAAAAACTGCTTGTGCCAAGGGAATAAGTCAATGAGGGAGATGGAACATATGCGTTCAATCGCAGAGAAGGCTGCTGTTATGGATGAATGTGTTTATATATTATACAAGGTTGGAGATGTGTATAAATTCTGTCGTGAAGGTGAAAACTGGTCAGGCGAGTTTATTGAATTCATATTTCCGTGAAATGATAGCGGACATCCGGAAGGATTACCACTATCTATGTAAAGGACGGATCTACAAAATATCGTTTTCTCCTTTTTCAATATTGGCTCTTATTTGCCTTAGAAGCAAGAATGATCCTTCCATTTTGTAATTCCCTAAATTTTGTTTCGCCTGCATGATGCAGCTTTCGATAGTAAGGGCTAAATCGGGAGTGAACGCGGATTTATTAATTTGCATTGTTTGGGGGAGTTGGTTAGCATGATCATTAAACCATGCAATCATTTCATTCAATTCTTCCTCTGTGTAACTTTGTCTTTTTTCGGCCATATTATATTTCCCGTGATTAATGATGTTTATATATAAATATTTTATGCAAAAAAGATATTTATTTTTTAATTGAAAAACAAAACTATCATTTATGTTGTAATTTAGATTTTATCTAAATTATAGTATAAAAACGCCATATCATTAATTACCATGCGTTACTCTGTATTACTGTACATTACGGTCTGCTTTAGATCGTTTTGTGTTGATTTATAATGTGTTGTGTAATGTAAAAACATCATTTACCTTTGTAACCGTTGCAAGTAGAGAGGCAACAGACACATGATTAAACAATCGCTCAAACGTGAGCCTTCTTTATATTTGGAAATCCGTTGCCTCTCTACTTTAGCAACGGATTTTTTCTTTCCTATAAGTTAGATTAAATCCATACAATCGGTTGTGACGCTGTGTGTGCACCTCCATCCGATTTAAACCTTGTAGAGGGCTGTGAAAACGGGGCGGGAAACCGCAGGAAGTACGATACAAGGAAGCACTTAGAGGATGCTTGTACGGGTGTCAACTCACCTAAGACCTCGAAGAGAATGCAAGTTGATGTCATTCTCCCTTGAAAGGTTTGGTCATTATACGAGAGTTTAAAGCTGCGAATCAAAGGGAAAGCCCGCTGGCTGTTTGGCTTAATATGTTCAAGTGAAAAAGAACTGCCAAATCGCCTAAAGGACACTCTGTACCCACGTGGTTGGTATTGCCGAGAGTTAAGATGTGATACGAATATTAAACATTGATGGATGATTAATATAAGAAAGATATAACTTTAAATTATAGCTTATGAATGAACTTGTTTTTAAAGGTCAGAATGACCAAGTTTTAACTAACAGCCTATTGGTGGCTGAAAAGTTTGGAAAAGAACATAAGCATGTCTTAGATGCTATAAGAGAGCTTATACAGGGGTGTGCCGAAACTTCGGCTGACCCTATGTTTGTTGAAGCTATAACGAATAACAAGAGCGAACTTTAATATTATTATATGGATAATTCGATTAAGATATTTAAGAATGATGTATTTGGCGAAGTACGAGTAGCTGGAACAAGTGAAGAACCGCTTTTCTGCTTAGCTGATGTTTGCAATGCAGTTGAGTTGAGTAATCCTTCATCAGTAAAAACAAGATTAAACGATGAAGATTTGCAACTGCTTGATTTACACGCCCTAAATCCTGATTTATACGTGAATGGGAATTCATTTGCTACGTTTATAACAGAATCAGCCTTCTATGACGTTCTTCTTTTTAGTTCTAGCAAGAAAGTAAAACCGTATAGAAGATGGGTTACGCATGAAATATTGCCCTCCATTCGTAAGTACGGTGCGTATATGACGTCCGATACATACTATAGAAAAGGCTCTTACATCTCCCGACTTTCTGATTCAACTTGCTACTACTCTGAAAGAAGAAAAACAGAAACGGATTGAAGCAGAAAAGAAGGTGGAAGAACAAGCCTCAAAAGTTCTGTTTGCTGATGCTGTAATAGGAAGTCGTTCTTCATGTCTTATAGGTGAGCTGGCTAAGATAATATCTCAAAATGGATTCCATGTTGGGCAGAACAGGCTGTTTGAGTGGCTTCGCAATAATCATTATTTAGGAAGTGTTGGTGAACGTAGAAATATACCTAATCAGCAATATGTTGAACAAGGTCTGTTTGAATTGAAGAAAGGTACACGATCCGGCAATGATGGAGTGTTGCGTACTACTATAACAACCAAAGTTGCCGGGAAAGGTCAATCCTACTTCATAAACGGTTTCCTGACTGGCAAATTCATCATTTAACCGATTGTACAACATTTCAAAGAACGAATTATGAAAAATACATTTGAATCAGCAAGTTACATTGGATTTATATTGTCAATTGTTTAATATTCATACCATTGTGTAAGATAAAAACATCATTACCTTTGCATTTGTAACAAGTGCAAGTCGTTACTTGATGTTGATTAAATATTCTCCTATTGGAGTTTATATATGACTGTACCGTAGTAGCTTGCACCTATTACGAGACTTTTTTTTATACGATTCCAAGCGTGGATAGTATAAGGGAGGAAAGCAGGAGTGAATAATGGCACAATGGGGTTCGATTCCTCACCTGCTACAATCAGTCAAAATAAATCCCCGAAGGCGGAAGTGACTGAGCCTCCAACGGGGAACAATATTAATCTTATATCGCAAAAATATTTGTAACATAATTTAAAAGGCTATGAAAACAATAGATAAACTTGAAATTATACTTCAAAAAATGGAAGAACAAAATAATAGACTTGAACGGATATACGGCAAGCATCTCAAACTGATTGTATGCACTGGGAAAAGAAGTGAGAAGGTGAAATTTAAACATGAAGATTGAAATGCTATGTTTATAATTTATTTATACAACATTCTAAATTGCAAACAAATATGTCGTAATGTTTGCAATTGAATTTGGAAATATTGTACTTTGTAAAAAATAACTAATTATATATTGATATGAAAAAAGTATCATTGTTGCTCTTTTTGTTGGCAATATCATTGGGGGGATACTCCCAAGATGATGTGAACGTGAACGTAAGGAAAACACATAAAGTGTTTTGTGAATTGTTGGGCACAGAAAAGTTTTTAAGCAAGAAATGTACTGTACAGATTGATTTTGGGCAGAACCCATATAAAGATAATCGTATAGTGGATGAAAATGGTAAGTCTAAAACCTTTAATTCTATGGTTGATGCTATGAATTTTATGGGATCTCTAGGGTGGGAGTTTGAACAAGCTTATGTTGTTACTATCACAACGGGTATGACTGGGCAAAATGTTTATCATTGGCTTTTGAGTAAGGATATAATGAGCGATGAGGAGCTGACAGAAGGATTTAAGACAAAAGCGGATTTAAAGAAATGAGTATAAGTAATATTATTCATTATTTTTTCATGGGGAGAAGTTTTGGCTTCTCCTTTTTTATTTCCTTATCTTCATAATATCAATAAAATCACTATCTTTGCTCTTAGAAGGTGCATGAAGTCATGCACTACCCAAAACTTACGAAAAGACCATGGCAGGAGCAGAATTTAAAATTACTGATGCGATTGATCCTAACATCGTTAAGAAGTTAAATGAGATAAGGATTAATATTCAAACCACATCTTCCGAATATGCGAATTTCACAAAACAATTAAGTGATGGTATAAATTTTAAGCCGGGTAATCTAAGAGAATACCAGTCTAAAGTTGACAGTTATAATGCTACAATTACCAAATTATATGCTTCTCAAAATAGGTTGTCTGAATTACAGGCTAGTCAATTAAAGTTATTGACCGATATTTCCCGTAAGATAGAGCTTCTTACCAAACCATTGAATACATTGGCAGACAAGATAACGGAAGTAAAAGTAAATTTGAGAGGTGCTTCCGAAGACTTGAAGAACGTGTCACAGGATGCGGAAACTGCTTCTGTTTCATTCCAAGAGGCATCTAAGAAAATATCCATGACTGCTGCTGATTTTGATTCAATCCGTCAGACGGTAAAGGCTTTTGATACACAAGCCTCCGAATTGAACAGTAGATTAAGTGATAACAAAGAAACAATTTCAGCCTTAAGAACATCTCTGAGGGAATTATCGAAGGAGTATAAGAAAGGTGCTATCAGCGAAGAGGAATACAAGTCCAAAAGAGATGCTACGGTATCCCAGTTACGCACGCTGACAGAGCAGAATAAACAATATTTGGCGATATTGAGAAATCATACACAGGTAGCGATTGCCACTACAGGAAGCTATAACGAGATGAAGGCTTCAATGCTTCAGTTGGAAAAGGAATATTATAACCTTTCACAAGCTGCACGCGAGGGAGCAAAAGGTATGGATATCTTGAACAATATCGGCAAGCTGAATCAACAATTAAAGGATATAGATGCACAGATGGGCAATTACCAACGTAATGTGGGTAATTATGCTTCTGGTTGGAATGGCCTTAATGTTTCCATACAACAGATTGCGAGAGAACTTCCGGCTTTGTCTGTTAGTGCCAATACTTTCTTTCTTGCCATATCCAATAACCTTCCTATATTTATTGATGAGTTAAAGAAAGCAAGGGTGGAATATGAACTTCTTAAAAAATCGGGGCAGACTGCTACACCTGTATTTAAACAGGTATTGAGTTCCCTTCTTAGTTGGCAGACGGCTTTAGTTGTTGGGATAACTCTTTTATCGAGTTATGGAGGTGAGATAACCAAATGGGTGGGTAGCCTGTTTGATGCGAGAAAAGAAATTGATTATCTAAAACAGCTTCAGGAGGATTTGAATAAAGCTCAAAAAGAAGGTGTGAAAAATGCCCAAGATGAAGCTATTAAATTGGATATATTATATAGGGCTGCTGTCAATTTGAATAAACCTATGGGAGAGCGGAAAAAAGCCGTTGAGGAACTGAAAAAGCAATATCCTTCATACTTTAAAAATATAAGTGATGAAAACATTCTTGCAGGTAAAGCGGCTGATAGTTATCAAAGGTTATCTAATGCCATATTAGCTTCGGCTAAAGCTAGAGCTGTGCAAGATCGGCTTGTAGAACAGGCTAAACAAAAATTAGACTTGGAAGATCAGTTGGCAGAAAAAGAAGAAAAACGTGCGAAACTTGAATCTGCTAGAGATCAGATGAAAGCACAATATGAATCCAGTCAAGGGGCAGCTATGGATACAGCTAGAGACATGTATGGGAAGTTAAACAAGCAGGTTGAAGACTTGGATAAAGAAATAGGTTCTTTATTAAATCAGTTATATCAAGCAGATAAGGCTAGTAGAGATATGGCAAGTTCTATTAACATTGGAGATGTTACATTTAATCCTCATTCTGCCGATAAAGCATCGGATGATTTAGCGCAATACATAGAGAATCTTAGGAATAAAATGGCTGACTTGTCCGTTTCTCTCATTAAAGATGAGCATGAACGTAATCTTGCTGCCATAGAGAAAGAATATAAAGACCAGATAGCAGCTGTAAAGGGATATTCTGAGGAAGAGAACAAACTTCGGGAAATGTTGGGCCAAGAGAGAATGCAGAAGATAGCGAAAGAGAATGAGGAATATGCTAAGAAGTTGGCAGAGGCTGAGAAAAAAAGGATCGAGGAAAAGAAAAAGTATACTGATGAGATGCTCAGACTGGAAGAGGAACAATCATCTCTCCGTATAGCAGCTACAAGTACTGGATATAAGGAACTTGAAAACATTATAACAGAAAATTATTCAAAAGGACTGCTATCGCGAAAAGAATACGATGAAGCCATGCGTGAACTGGAGCGGAAAGCCGCAAACGAGCAATTACAGATACAGATAGATGCTGCTGAAAAAATGATTGAGATAGCGGAAGCATCGGGCGTGGTAAGCAAGCAACAAATTGAAATGCTGAGAGAATCCATAAAGGCTATGGAAGCAGAGATAGGTTCTATAAATGCGGATGATCAGTTGGAAAAAGCGGAAGAGCAACAGGATATCACACGAAGGAATTTTGAAGTGTTGAAAGGTTATTCTTCTGCATTGAAAGATCTTGCATCGGATATCGATAGCCCGTTTGCCGGTATATTTGATGGGATGGATAAGGGATTCAGTATTATGTCTGATAAGATATCGGGTGTTTGGAAAGAACTTACAGACGGTGAGAAGATGGAAAGAACTACCGAGATGTGGGCTTCTATGGTTAGTGGAATTGGTGAAATGATATCATCCATTTATGATCGCCAGATTGAAGCTATTGAGGCTGAACAGGAAGCGAATGAGAAAGCTGGTGAAGAGGAAATTTCCCGTATAGAGGCTTTAGAAGAAAGAGGTGCTATAACAACTGAAGAAGCCGAAGCGCGTAAACGTGCAGCGGAAAATAAAACGGCACAAAAGAATGCCGAATTGGAGAAGAAAAAAGCTGCATTAAGAACAAAACAGGCAAAGTTTGAGAAAGCTACCAGTATAGCTGAGGCGGCTATACAGATAGCAGGTGGTATTTTGCAGACGATAAAACAATTGGGCTTCCCTGCTGCAATACCTATGATAGCTGCTCTAGGTGCTATGGGAGCGATACAGCTTGCTACTATTATAGCGACTCCTATTCCGAAGTATGCCAAGGGTACTGATTCGCATAAAGGCGGATTGGCTGTAGTGGGTGATGGTGGTGTTCCTGAAACAATCGTTACTGATAAAGGAGCGTATATTACTCCGTCTGTCCCTACTTTGGTTGACATCCCTAAAGGTGCGAAGGTTATACCTTATGCAGTGGATATGGACAGGATAAAGGCTCATGCAAATGATTTTGATGGTCTTATGGCATATAGAAGCGAAAACGATCTTCCTCCTGTATCAATAGTTAATGATTATAGTGAACTGGAGAAAAAGATAGGGCATCTGGAAAAATCACAGCAGATAGGATTTGCAAAATTAGCCAAGGCGATAAGAGAAAACAATTATCAGCAATTTTCAAAAAGTATCTGATTATGAGGTATACAAGTGACATATATGAACTTCCCTTGTCCGTTTTTATAGAGATTTATACCAATGATAGCAATACTATTGAATTTGACGATGAGGACAAAGAGGCTGCATCGGCAAAAATTATCAATGACTATATAGAAATTGTCGGGAGCAAACAGTTGCTCTCTGAGATATTGAATTGTAATGAGCGTATGAATCTTGCAATGACCGTGGAGTGCATGAAGGCATGTGAGAACATGATGAAGTTGAAAATGTATGATGAGGTGCGTGATATCCTGATGAAGATAGGTTATTCGTGTAAAAAAGGTGATGTAATGGCTATGAATGCTAGAATATCCGCATTAAATTCCCGTGCACAATATGATTTGGATAAGATAAGTAAGGAAAAGAATGAGGGACTGAAGGAGAAGCCTACAAAACGTGGATTTATAAATGAAGTTGTCGCTATTGGGAAGTATAATAAGATGTATATCAATCCGAAAGAATGGACCGCCGGATCTTATGCCTGTCTTGTAAGGCAGACATGTGACGAAATCGATGGGTTGAATCGTAAAAAGAAATAATTATGTATTATCGATGTGAGTTACTTATAAATGGTCTGAAGTACAGGGTTACTGATGATCTTAAAAATTGGGACGAGGTGAAGGCTAGTTTCAAGAGAAATGACTATGACGGTGTTATCCGTACATTTTCCAACAAATTTTCTTTTGCTGGGGATGCTAGAAAATTGCTGTTAAAACAATATGATGAAGATTATTTGAATGCTTCTGCCTCAATAATAATAAGTACAAGAAATAACAGTTGGTTGTATAATGAACGGTTTAGTTGCGCTCTCAATTTTTCTACATTGCAGGATAATGGTCGTATCTTACAGATAAATGCCGTGGATGATAGCGTGGCGTCCATGATAAAGTCAAAAAAAGGAACTCAATATGAATATTCGGTCGAAGAGGTGAAAAGCCCCATTCCTCTTGTTTATGACGGACTTGAACTTTCAGAATCAGCAAAATGGATTCCTACAGGTGATACATTGGAAGACGATGACACTCTTATTAATGTTTATTTCAGCAAGAAAATGTCACCAATGCCAATATATATAACTGCCAGTGATTCCTTAATAAAGGGGTCTCTTGAATTTAATGATCAAATAGTAGGTGGTGATGATGTATATTCGATAAAGGCTCTGAAATCAATTAGGATAAATATAGAGTTTAATATTGATATGTTTGTGTTTAGGAAATATCAGTCTGGTGCTTTGGGATATGATGTAAGAGGTGTGAGGCTCCAGATTATGAAGATAAGTAATGAGATTGATAGTAATGGGGAAGCGGTGACTACGGAAACGGTGATAGGAAGTTTTGAACTTACGACAGAATCAGAAACGCCAGTGGAAAAGAAGGTTTCGGAATCGTACAATATAAGTCTTTTGCATAATGATAAAATAATAGTGAGAGCTATGTATGTCAATGAGAAAGAAGAGATTGTACCTGTATTGCCGGATTTGCCATACAAAGTTTCAACATCAAGTTATTTTAAAGCATCATGGAAAAATCGAATAAACCCTGTTGAGATGGATGTTATAAAGCCCGATACATTGCTGAACAGACTGCTTAAAAGTATTAATGGAGAGAAAGATGGTTTGACTGGAGTGATTGAGGGGACAGGAGATAGAAGGCTTGATAATTGTATGCTCTTGGCGGCTGAATCAGCCCGTAAGATTCCTGGAGCCAAAATATATACATCCTTCACCAAATTTGCAAACTGGATGAGTTATGTGTTTGGTTATGCTTACGACATATCCGGGAATACAGTAACTTTTCGGCATAGAAGCAAATACTTCTCGGATGATGTTGTCAAAAGGATAGATGATTTATCTGATTATGAGATGAAGGTTAATTCTGCATTGGTGTATTCTCGGATACGGATAGGCTTTGACAAACAGGATTACGACACGGCTAATGGAAAGGATGAGTTCCGTTTTACGAATGAATATACCACAGGCGTGACCATGACGGACAATAGCCTTGAAATGATATCTCCATACCGTGCGGACGCATACGGCATAGAGTTCCTTGCTGACAAGATAGGTGAAGATACTACAGACAACGAAAGTGACACTGATTTATTTATGGTAGGGGTAAAATCTGATTCGTCTGGACTTAAGTATATATTGAACAGGGATTATCTTATGGGTGGCGTTCTCAGCCCTGACACAATGTTCAATGCCATGTTTTCCCCTTCTTCTATGGTTTTGGCCAATGAAGCATACATCGGCTCATCTGTTGAGATGCTTACTTTTGCGTCATCAGATGGTAATAGTGATGTGGGTATTGATGGAATGGGGGAAAGTAGGGATATAATTCTTTCAAAAAGGATGTTTACTGTGGCGGAGGTGGAATTTGAGACTTCGGATGTGGAACTCCCGGAAGATCTTACAGGAATTGTTGAAATGGAATACCAAGGCAAAGTTGTACAGGGATATTATCAGCAGGCTGATTACAATTTTACAAAATCACAAAGTTCAAAGGTAACTTTGATCGTGAAAAATTTAAATTCGTTATAAAGATTCAAATTTTAATTGTTATATTTGCAATGAAAGCTTGTGAAGTCACAAGTTACTAGAAACTTACGAAAAGACTATGATATCAATCGGAGATGTTTGTCCGTTATTCTTTAAACCGCTGAAATATAAATATTCAAATGCTGGATGTTTCAGACAAGTATTTTCTGTGTCAGACAACATCCTGCTGCAAATCTTTTGTGATAACGGCGAAAAACCTTCAGCTTATTTGAATGATAAGATCGGCAATATTTCCTCCAAGATAACACTGCTTACTTATGATGTAAATGAAAGCATTAAGATGTATTATGCCTCATTATCTCCTTCGGAGGGGATATATACAGTAACTATAGGCGATAAAGAATGTGAGGAGTTCTGCGTGTGTGAGAATATAGGTGATTCTATTCTGATTGAATATTCCCATAAAGATAATAATTCTGCGTTTGATAATATATTCTGGATTGATGAGGTCCGGCAGATGTTCCAGTTCAGAATAATAGGAGGATTCAAGCCGGATGGGGTGGAGTTGAAAGTTGAAAACGAACAGTTTGTGAATCAGAAGCAGGAGATAATAGAAATGTATTCTCTCCCTTATAAAACATTTGATTTTGTTTTCGGGACAAGTTGTGGCGTTCCGTATTATATAGCGGAGTTTATAAATAAGGTACTTTGCCTTTCTCACGTCAGCATAAACGGTAATTTGTTTGTACGGGAAGGGGATTCTGTCCCGGAAAAGATTGATACAATAGGTAAGAAACAGATGTTTATATATAAAGTGACTTTACGCCCTAGACAAAATGATATCGCCGGGATCGGAGGCAAAACAGAGATTGCAACTTCATCTTCAGGAATCGCGTTTTTACTAACTAATCCAGAAGAGGACGATGTGTTGAAATATAAGAAGGCGAAAGCTGCTTTTGTTAATGAAAATTACGTGTAATCATGGCTAGAAATCGTCCTATAAAGATATTGTGGTACGGTTCGGAAACGGATGATGAAGGAAATCCGATTATACCGAAAATATCCCCGTCATTTGAAAAGCGACTGGAAGGGTTGAATGAGGGAGAGATATACATACATAATGATGATAATAATCCTTCTATTTACATAAGAACCAATAAAGACAGGGTTGTTGCCATATCGGGAGGTGCAAATATAAGTGAATTGGCTAAATATTTTTTGCGCAAAGACAAGGAGGACTCTACAAATTTTCTTTTATCATTACTGGGCGGAACTGTCATTAAGAAATATGCCAAGTTCGGTGATTTCGTTACCGGCGTATTAGGTGGATACATAGACGAAAAGGGCAATCTTGAAATGGAAAGCGGTGTATTTCGTAAGCGTTTGTTTGTTCCTGAAATAGCCTATAACCGTACAACCTATTTCAAAGGACGTATGGTAAACTCCCCCGGTGGTGGTTGTACCGTATTGTCATACGTGGATAACGGCGATGGAACCTACACCATCACTCCCGATCTGACAGATGCGGACGGATTGAGCCAGTTTGTTGATGACATCCTTACCACCTATTTTGTGACTAAAAATAGCGAAGGAAAGCTGAACGGCTTTGAAGAAATGAAATTCCGGGTGACTGCCGCAGATTATACAGCCAAGAAGTTTACTGTCATTCCCCGTCCGGGGCATTCTGACTGGAAACCTGCCGAACAGATGGTATTGGCACAAACAGGTAACTTTACGGACCCGGAACGTCAGACTTATATACTTATTGATTCAGTCAACGGAAACAACTGTATTACATTCTTTGACAATGCCAACACTTGGGACCCGGAGCCGGCGCAGATGCCTGCGTGGTTCGGCAAAAAAAAGGGCATGACCGTTAACGGAATTGATTGCGAGAAATATTCAGCCGTGTTGCAACAGGTCTTATTGACTGGGCTTATCTTCCAGATAGATGAGATAACGGGGAACAAGGTTCGTGTACCCTTGGACAAGGGTGAATGGGTTGCAGGGAAGTACGCCTACTATGACCGGGTGTCACATAACGGGGCTTTGTGGTTGTGTGTTGATGATAACGGAACGACAACAGAACCGTCAGATGATAATCCGGCATGGCTGAAACAAGTGGCGGAAGGGCAAAAAGGTGATCCGGGATTGTCCGTAGTAGGTGGCGGTCATTGGGAATCCTCCAAGACCCCGTACAAAGCCAATACAATGGTCACTCTTGCCAATTGTGTCTTTATATCCAAGGTGGAAACCTCCAATCCTCCCATCAGAATATTGCGTGTAAAAAGTGGCAATTTCTTAAGGAAGAAGGATGGCGGTTATATCCTTGCCGGGAAGTCAGCCGACTGGGAGGTTAACGAGGATTGGGATATGTTGCTTGACGGGCGTGAGCTAAAAGGCGAGAGCATCACCTTCCTGGGTGAATTTGCCACGGCTCCTGCCAATCCGAAAAATGGTGATTCATACCGTAACACGACTGATCGTGCTACCTACATCTATCAGGACGGAAGATGGCAGCTTATGATATCGGACGGAAAAGACGGTAAGGGCTATGAGTATATCTACACAAGAGGCAATATCATAGACAATCCTCCGGCAAAACCGGACAGCCAGCAGAAGGATGATTATATCCCTGAAGGCTGGACGGATGATTTTGTAGGAGTGGACGCTGATCATCAGGTTGAATGGGGTTGCAAGCGTTTCAAGGAAAACGGTGTATGGTCAGAGTTCAGCGCTCCTGCCGTGGTGCATCGCTGGAGTAAGGACGGGGAGAATGCCATCATGGCGGACTTCGATAACGAGATGGTCAATGCAGCCCTTACTTCAGATGGAAAGGTCGTATCCTCACAGACTTGGAATACAACTGTCAGTATGTGGTATGGAACGGAGAAGCTCACGCTTGACAGCATCACCTGTACACCTGACACAAATCTTCTGTGTGCGACAGACAAGAATACGGGAGTGGTGACAATATCGGTATCTGCCGGAGCTACTCTTGCTGCGACAAACACGGTGAAGATCACAATCAGGGCTACAAAGAACGGGCAGCAGTATTCCCGTGATCTGTCATTCACTGTAGCCGGGGTCCGTGGAGGTGCGGACGGTTCAGATGCCGTGCTATACAGTATAATCGTTTCTGCCACTTCTGTAAGCAAGGACAAGAATGGGAACTACAGCGTGTCTTCCGTATCATGTTACAGGCAAAAGTCAGTGGGAGGCGTGATATCCACCACAACGGACGGTACATTGAAATACAGCATAGACGGTGGAACAGAAACTACCATAAACAACAATACAGCCATATCAAGCGGAAACTTTACGAAGACATTGAAGTTTATCTTTTACGTGAATGACCAGATAGTGGATGTTGAAACCGTTCCCATGCTTGTAGATGGTAAGGATGGGGCTGATGGTGAGAGCATCACAGCAGCCGGTCATTGGGAATCCGCCAATACTCCGTATGCCAAGAACAGTACAGTATCGTTTGCCGGAGGATCTTACTTAAGCAAGGTTGAAACCTCCAACCCTCCGATTAAAATCGCCAAGTTCAGAAACGGCAGACTCCGCAGGAAAAGAGACGGCGGATACATCCTCGCCGGCAGATCTGCGAACCGGACGGTACATGCGGACTGGCAGGAGATGGTTGCCCCCGTCGGACCGTCGGCATCCTACTGGCTGGATAGTCCTGTCAGCGTGATCAACTTCACCAGTACGGGCACGCCATCCCCGTCTGGATTCCTTGTCACTTGCAAACAGAATGTGGCAGGCAATGTAAGCACGTGCAGCACGCTTTATCTGGCAGCCCGTAAGTATAACGGAAGCTGGCTGGCTCATGTAGGTGCTACCCTAAGCAATCAGATATCCGTTCCAGCGACAGCCGGATACACCCAGTTTGCCGTCCGGGCTTATCAATCCGCATCGGACGCGAACGCATGGAATAATAATTTTGTCGCTGAAAAAGGGGTGGGTGTAGCTAATGATGGTTCCATAGGAGCAACCGGAGCAACAGGGGCGTTTCCCCGTGACAGAGGTGTATTCGCATCAGGACAGACTTATGTCTGGAATGCGGATTACCGGGATAAGGTCATATATCTGATAGGGGGAGTTTATTATAATTTCCTTGTAAAGAATTACGGTGCTTCCGTTACCGCTGCACCCACATCTGTCAACGGTGATTCCAATTGGGAAGCCATGCAGAAGTTTGTGAATATCGCTACTGACACCCTGTTTGCCGATGGTGCGAATGTAGCCGGCTTCATGTTCAAAGACAAGGTTCTCAAGTCTTTTAATGACAAAGGTGAAACTCTTCTTATCAACGGTGAAACCGGGTATTTTAAATGCAAATTAGCAGAGATTACAGGAACAATCACGGCGGATAAAGGACGTATTGGCCCGTTCTCCATCATTTCGGGGGTATTGTCCTCAAAGATCCTTTATGAAAATGAAACAAATAAATACGTCGGTTTCAATTTGTCTGCCGGACAAATTGAGTTTTATAACGAAAGGACATTTGCAAACGTAAGAATCGGGGGAAACACGCAGTTTGTCACCATTGAAGGGATTAAGTATGATGCTGGAATTGACATACAGAGTCCAAATGCCATGATCGGAATGCACATCAAGACTCCGAGCATTCCTCTATTCGTGGAGGGAGGTAACATTTTCCTTCATCCGAACAATGACAGCTATGTTTCTCTTCGTGGCATAGTTGGCAACTGGAGGAATATCTCTGTCAAAGCTTCATTGAACAACAACGATGATAATGTGATGTTTATTAATAGAGACAATATAGAAGTGACGCTTCCTCCGGATGTTCCGGGACATACTATATACTTCAAACGTATGAGCGGCGGAGTAAGATTGACAGGAGGACGGATCCTGCCTGCTCCCGGAGGACAGGAGGTGTCTTATATTGATTTGGATTTTGCATCCGGCTTCATTAAGTGTATGGGTAATTATTGGGTTATGTTTTATTGCGGATAATTTAAATATAAAGTATGAGAATAAATTTTGCACAATTCCCTATTTATGATGGGATTAAAAAAGAAAAGCTTATAGCCAGTAACATCACTGAGGCCTTCGGTGACTGGATATATAAGAACGTAGCGGGCTTGAAGGCGCATCTCCTTGCGGAGAAAATCTTCAAGTCGACTGTAGATGGTGTGGAACTTGACGAAGAGGAGGTGGATATCATAAGACGTTCTACCCCTATGTTGTCCGGCTTGCTGGCCGATTCGTTGAATGATTATCTGGATAAAAAGAAGGAGGAACAACATGAAGATTGAGAATTTGGAACGCGCCAGCCGAATCAATGACGAACTGGCGAAACTGAAGCTGGCGAAAAATACATTGAATAACGGAGGCTATGTCCGTATCTACAGTAGCGCCCGGTCAAGTGCCGGATGTGTGGAACTGGATATAGCGAACTTCAATGACGAGGTGAATACGTGTATAGACAACCATATTGCTGAACTTGAATCAGAAATAGAAACGCTATGAAAAAGGTATATTGTAACAACCTTCTGGCAAAGGTGCTGCTTGCGTTCAGTTCTTGCCATACGATAACAATCGGTCCGTTTGTTTTAAGCAAGCGACCGGAAGAGAAAATCACTCAGAAAGTGAGAAACCATGAGTGTACCCACGCCCGTCAATGGGTTGAGATGGCAGTTGCCATCGGTACAGTTATCTGGATCTTGCTGTTGTGTTTTGACCTTTCCGCCTGGTGGCTGGTACTGGCCGGGCTGGCATTCTATCTCTGGTATGGTGTGGAGTGGCTGGTCAGGGCGGTACGGTTGAAGGATGCCGGCAGGGCGTATAAGACGGTATCGTTTGAGAGGGAGGCATATTCCAACGAGGATGATCCGAATTATATTGAGAACAGTAATTATTTTGCATGGGTGAAGTATTTGTTTTAATTTTAAAATTTGCATTATGGACTTGAATAATATAGTTGGCTTTAAAGCTGTGGATAAAAACGGCAACGAACGACAGGTGACCGTCGATGAGATGACAGAATTAGTTTCCGCACGGATTGTTTCCGCTGCATCAGAAATATCAACATTTGCTGCCGCTGCGGCAGCCGGAACAGATGAGTTTGAGGACCAGTTGCCCCAGTCCGACACCTTCTCTTGGCTCCGTACTTTGGACGGTTCCAAGAACCCAACTTTGACATCTTCTTCGGCTGCCGCGAAAGTCCTGGGAGAACTGACGCTACCAAAATATAATTCCAATGAGTTAAATTATGGAGATTTAAATAATTTCAAATCACTTACAATCCGACCAATTAATAGATGGACAAATCCGGATTTCCCTAAAACTAATTGGCCGGATGGAATGACTGACGGTACTTTTATTGTCGAAACGTTTAATGGTATAGTAAGACAAACTGCTATATCAAAAATGCTATGTATTCGATTCTTTTTTGATCAAACTAATATGTGGACAGAATGGAAAGAATATTAACTTTGACTGATGTAGTAACTATATAACAAATTGTAACATCGTGATCATAAATTTATGCTTCTGGGAGAACTTTTCACTAATTTGAAGCTGTTTCCATTCATGTATAGAGGGAGAGTTAGTGATGCAAATCTAGCCGTAGACAATGGTTGGTATGAAATATTTGGTGACATTTCCAATGCTCCATTTACCCAAAGTTGGGGACCGCTATTTGTCATTGGGAATTCATATAAAGTCCAGTTCGCTTTTTATTCTGTTTCAGATGGGTTTAAATTGTATGTGAGACAACTTAACCATACCAATTTTGGATGGGCTAAAATAGATTTGACACAGGTATAGGAATTTTGTACTTCTGGGAGGACTTTTGCCACTTGCAACAAATGAAACAAAAGGATTAGCATCCATGAATATGTGTATAGCATACGTTGGCGAAGGGCCTGTTATTTGCATTAAGCCTACGAATTTAAAAACATATTACTACACTCTACTAACGGTTACAGTATATGAAAATGGAAAGTTTAAAAAAATCGACTTAGCAGTATATAACCCAGCAAAGGGGAAAGGTCATAAATGCTCAATATTAGGGGATGGAAATGTATTTGTTAAAGAAGATTCTGATTATAATTTATATATATATAATGCGTCTTTAAATAACGCAACTTATTGTGTATCAATTATAGGATGTACCAAAAATATAAATCTTCAATCAATTACGGTAGAGGGATCTCCTGCAAGCGTTTTGAATGGTTTAACTTTGACTGATGTAGCAACTATGTAACAAATTATAACATCGTGATCATAAATTTATGCTTCTGGGAGAACTCATCGGAATAAATGATACGTGGATAAGAAGACGGTTTGCAATAAAAGACTGCAACACAGTTATAGCCGGAGCTTATAATGTGGACGATTCCACAACCAATAACTTCCCTACAGGAGCATATAAGTTTGGAACGTTACTTGTGGCAAACTCTGGCTTTTTTGGATCTCAGTATTTTGTTCCTGACAATTTTAATGTAGATCCATACATATATATTCGGTCTATTGGTAACAATGGAAATTCTTTCAATAAATGGGCTAAAATTAAAGTAACAATTATAACATAGATATTCTTCATGGAACGACCTGGGAGGACTTCTGCCAAGTGGAACTATGAATATATATAAGGGAAAATTTGAATTAAAAACAGGGGAAAGTACAGATTTACAAATATATGATCCATCTATATTAATCTTATTTTCCCCCTTGAATCATAACCCTAGTATATCTATAATTCCAGCACAATGGAATAATACGATTTCGGCATTGTTTGAAGGAATCATTAACTTGAATAGTAACATCGAAGGCAGAATATGTTTGTTGAAAAAAGGCAATACTGTTACAATTATCAACAATTCACAAGCCTCCAAATTCAGTTATTTACGAATTTCTGTTGATGTTGTTTAGAGTAATTGGCAAACCGTATCTTTGACATGATTCTAACCAAAAATCGAGAGCTGGGAGGACTAATGAACAGTTTGAAGCTGTTCCCGTTTATGCCCAAAGGTATATTAAGTACAGACGAAGAGGTAAATAGTGCAACTGCAAGCGGAATGTATCATGTATTCGGACGAGACGGAATTAGTGTTGTTTCAAATTATTCCATAATGATAGTTTTTAACGATGGACAAGGATATGTCATTCAAATGACATTCCGTCTAGGTGAGGATGTTGTTGGTTTCCGCCGTAATTATAATGGGGAATGGGGAGATTTTAGGACTTTTGTATTGGCTTCTTAGAAACATGGATTACCTTTGCACCGCACATGGCGTTGTGCATATCAGGATCGGGTGGCACCGGCTTGTACCGGACCACCCGTTTTTTAATCATGTCAAAGATACGGTTTGCCAATTACCCCAACTGTTACTAAACCATTTCACTCGATATTTATAAATATCTCCGCTATAATTATATAGATTCTGAATACAACAGATATTAGGTTTGCCGATTACAACTAATACACGATTACGGACATATTCTAATTTTGAATTTTGTGATAGTAAGTATATTCCGCTATATTGCATAGAATCTAATTCGTCTTGAGATTCTATTTCTTTCTGATCTCTGAACCTTAACCACGTATCATTTATCCCGATGAGTTCTCCCAGAAGTACAAAATTCCTATACCTGTGTCAAATCTATTTTAGCCCATCCAA
>OFRZ01000569.1_pt1 | contig 32797 bp, 27 predicted proteins | sample 1543181 | NCBI WGS metagenome assembly OFRZ01 (sample SAMN04209245, study PRJEB22552) | human gut metagenome | biome: gut; material: feces | host: Homo sapiens | place: USA: Oklahoma | reverse complement strand
GTCCCTTTTTGCGAAGAAATCAAGCGGCTGGCATAATAGACAGCTCTTTTTAATAGAGGATAGGTATCTCCCGTTTTCTTTTTCGGTTTCAAACGCTTTTGTGCTTCTACATTAATAATCAGGGTAATGAGCTCATTCGTTTCCGGCGCCTTCGCCCGAAATAAGATGTCAAAGACGATGCTGCCTTCCGTTATGCTGTTATCTTCATTCTGTGCCCCTTTAATCTTCGGTGTATCCTGTCGCTCTAAGGCGTGGCGAACCGCGTTCGTTTTATCCTTAGAAACCGGAACCGTACTGACTTCCGGCTGCCCTTCGATGTATATATTGGCAATATCGTCGAGGCTGGCCGATTCAAATTCGGGAACAGTCCGTTTCAAGATATAAGCCAGCACCTTTTTCTGAGATAAAACGCCTTTCGCTGCTTGATCGTAATCCAACGCCCCTGCCAGCTGCTCCTTTACATCCTGCATTATCTCATTCATCGGCCACACCTCCTTTTGACCTCATTGTACCAAATTTTGATTTTTTGTACAACCAGGAAATCGTTCGCTAATGTCCGTGAACGATGCACTTTGACCTGATAGCGATGTTCCGGCTTGATGGCGGCATAAATAGCCACATCCGCTTGTTCCAAGATTGCCTTTAACACCTCACTTCCCGTTTGATTCACCAACTGCTCCAGCTTCTGGCTCAACTGAACCAAGGATACGTCTTGGGATAAGATATTTTGAAGCGATTCATTAAAAAAATTTGCCCAAACATTGACAATTTGTCGTATACTAAACATGAGAAGGACTCCTTTCGTATATATTTGGTCTAAACTTATTATACGACAAGGATCTCCTTCTGTTTTTATATTTTCTTTAATACATTAAAGTTCCCCCACAATTATTTTACACCATCTTCTAAAATAAGAGTACAAAAAAAATGCCCCAGCCGAGGCCATGTAGGGGACGTCCCGACTCAGGGCGTCTAGCCACTGCTGTTTGTTTTGGCGCCCGTCCTGCGCCTCCGCTAGTCGGCACCCGACGAGCCAAAAAGGCGTCGCGAATCCTGTACACAACATATTATAGTCTTATTTGTTGTCCCAGATTGAAAAGGAAGAAAAGCACTGACTAACACTACAAAAAGTACCAAAATGCCAGTCCGCAAAAGCTGTGAAGCCATATAAGTTGGCAAATACAGCGTGAAAATTTTGGCATTTTAGTCTCTAAGGCCCAAACCGTAAAAAATTCAGCAGACTTAGTTCAGGCCTTGTATCAACTTACTAGGCGACGTAAAAGTTGTAAAGTTCCCCCTAATTATTTTACACCATTCTATTTTTAGGTATTCGCCAATATTCTTCCAAAACCACTCCACCTTTTCACTTTATTCCTCCATTTCATAAACAGCAAGAATTTCACTAAAAAGTTCTATGGGATCTATTTCATAAGCATAGGATAATGTAATAAGCATATTAATACTTGGTAAATTCTTTCCAAGTTCTAAATTAGTCAAATGTCGAATTGATATCCAGTCTTTTCCGCCAAATAATTCTTTACTTCTACTATATATAAATTTTTCTCTTGAGGAATAATTTTTCCCTAATAATTTTCTTTTTTCTAATAGTAATTGACCAATTTTCACTAATCTAAGATCATCTTGTTTTCTTTCTACCATTATTCATCTCCATAAATTAGGCACCATGGATCATTGTTTTATTTTTATATATAATATACAATGATATTGCAATTAATTCAAGAATTTTAGCCATTAAATTGAAGGGAGTCCTAATTAATGAAAGAAATTATCAATTTTAGAGTAAATATGATTAGAACATTACCTTCTCCTTATCAAAAGAGAGGAGAAACTGGCCAATTTGAAACAATTTATTACTTGTTAGTAAATATGAAAGACCTTCCTAACAATATTCCATTGGATGTAAATCCAAGAAAACCTAAAATGACTACTCATGTTGCAAAAAATTTACTCAATGCGGTAGTCGAACCAGAAACAGACTTTTATATCAATAATCGAGGTATTGTTATTGCTGCAAAGTCACTTGTATTTAATAGTCAAAAATCAGAAGTCACTATTGATCTGGGAGACCAGGAACTTGATGACGATAAATATTCTTATGGCATTTTAGATGGAGGACATACATACACAGCAATCATGAAAAAAAGAAAAGCTATCCCCCCCGATATTGAAAAATATGTTAGATTAGAAGTTATTACTAATGTGCAAAATATTACAAGACTTTCTGATGCAAGAAATACATCTGTACAAGTCTCTGATATTGCATTATTCAATCTTGATGATAACTTTGTAGATGTAAAATCTGCAATTTCAAATGAACTTTATTCCAATAATATTGCCTATAAAGACAATGAAAATAAAGATATCAATGTTTCTGAATTATTACGATTAATGTACGCTTTTGATATTGAAAAATATCCAGATGATTCAACAGCCCCCGTTCAAAGTTATTCTGGCAAAGCACAGGTATTTAAACGTTATAAAGAAGCATTCGAAACCCCCTTCTATAAATCACTTACAAAACAGCTTCCAGTCTTGACAAACTTATACGACTTAATTGAATATGAGCTACCTTCATTTTATAAGGCATACAAAGAAAAAGCAGGCATTAAAAATTCAAGGTTTGGCAGTGTAAAAGGAGTAGAATCCCTGCAAAACGGCAAGACTATAAAAACATCTTTTTTGCACTATGATCAAACTTATAATATCTCAGCAGGATTCATCTATCCGATTTTTGGTGCTTTTCGCTGTCTTCTTCGATTCGATAAAGATAAAGGAACTGTAAATTGGATTTTTAACCCTATCCAAATATGGAAAAATGTTGGAGAAAGCCTTGCTCAAAATACATTTGAAACTCAATCGAACCCTCAACTTGCAGGCAAAGACAAACAGCTATGGTTATCGAACTATAGAATAGTAGAAACTCAATCTTTAAGAATGTTATTACAAAAGAATAAGACTACACAAACACCTTAACAAAATATAAACACATCATAATTGGGCTAAACTATTCATTCAATCAATGTGCCATATATAATCAGCTTCTCTCATAAAGAATTTCTCAGACCGCCTTGGGTAGCCAGTTCCCTTTCATTGGGCTCCTAGTCTTCTATAGCTTATTTTCTAGAATCTAACCCAGCCATACAGCAAAAGAGCCCACACATGATGATGCATGGGCTCTAAAAATTTATAAACCTCTCCGGCTCTGCGGGCCACCTCTCCTATGCGGAGAGGCATTTATAAGACGTCGACCAGGAGTTTTAGGATCAAATTGGCTTCGTGGCCGGCACAGATGGCGACTCTGGGGGCCATGAGGCCGCGGCCGGGTTTGGCGTTCCTTGTCTGGTCGCCGCAGATGTAGAAGTGGCTGGTGATTTTTTTTGTTTCAATGGCGTTGCTGTCGCCGTAGCCGGCCATGCCCGAGGCGGAGACGATGTATTTATCGGGACATTGTTCCAGGATGGTGTGGACGAGCATGGTCTTGGCATCGGGGTTGTCGAAGGCTTCGCAGATGACCTGGTCGTCTTTCAGGATGGTCGGCACGTTGTCTTCGGTGAGGCGGACGAAGTCCGTGCGGACGTCGATGAAGGGATTGATGTCGGCAATCTGCCGGGCCAGGGCGTCGGTCTTGCGCTGTCCCAGGTCGCGGACCATGTAGGACTGGCGGTTGAGGTTGCTGGCATCGACGGTATCGAAGTCGATGAGGTGCAGATGGCCGACACCGGTCCGGGCCAGGTAGACGGCGGCGTTGGAACCCAGGCCGCCGAGGCCGCAGATGGCGACGCGGCCGGCGTTGACTTTCTGGTGGACTTTCGGTGTATGGCGGGAACACATCATGCCTTCCAGGGCTTCTTTCGGCGGCAGGCGGTCTTTGGGGATGAAATAGATTTCATCGCCCTCTTTCAGGGCCAGGTTCTCTGTCGTGGCAAAGCCGTTGACGATGGTGATTTCCTGGCCGCTGCCATAGGCGGCTTTCAGGTCTTCCAGGTGGTCACAGGGACAATTCATTTTCTTTCCATTCAATACTAACTGCATGGTATACACCCCTCGTTGCAAAATAAAAACGCACGACGTCTGACACCTTAGGTGGTGTCCCCGTCGTGCGTCTTGTTCTTATATTCTTAGTGTAGCCGTTTTCACAGCTCCTGTCAATCTTTCTTTTCGGCCTGGGCCCCTTCCTTCAAGCGTTTGAGCTGGCGCTGTTCTTCCGGTGGAAGGGATACGCCGCAGCAGCCGCCGCTGGAATTGCTGGTATAGCCTTTAAAGACTTCAGAGACGATATTCTTAACTTTTTTCACCGATTCAACAACCATGAGAAGCCCTCCCTTTTTCGAGTTTGTAGTTTGTAGTTTGCAGTGCGGTCCAATGGACCGCGGCGGCCTGCGAACTGCGGCCTGTGGCAAACCTATTCACCATTTATTCAGGCGGGCCGCCCTTTGGGACTGCCCCTACGGATACGGACCGCGCTATTCACCATTATTCGTGGCGCCCCTACAGGTCACGAGCACGAGCCACGAGCCACGAGCCACGAGCCACGAGCCACGAGCCACGAGCCACGACCTGTGGCAAACCTATTCACCATGATTCAGGCGGGCCGCCTAGCCTCTGCTGTCCGTTCCAGCAGCCATCTTGCGCCTTCCGTTGGTCGGCACCCGATGGGCTGGAAAGGCTTCAGGACGGCCCCTACATGTTGTATTATATCAGAAAAAAAGTTTATTGTAAATAATATCAACGGATAATTTTTATTAATTATTTGTCATCAGCGGCCGTCGGGCCATACCAGGGTGATCTGGCCGCTGGTTCTTGTCGCTTTGAGGTCGATGACGCGCTGGTTCGAGGAACCGCGGAAGTAGAGGCCCGGGTCTTTCAGGTCGTCGACGAAGGGACCGTCGACGAGGACGTCACAGACGTCTAAGAGGGCTTTTTTCTGCGGGTCCTGGATGATTTCGTCATAGGTGAAGCCCGAGTAGACCCAGACCGATTTATCGGGCATGGCCTGTTTGACGTTTTGGACGATCTGTGTCAGGCCGTCGGTATTTTCCATGGGTTCCCCGCCCAGGAGGGTCAGGCCGCTGTTGGTCGGGGCGCTGAGCCAGGACAGGAGCTGTTTCATTTCCTTGTCCGTCCATTCCTGTCCGGCCCTGGGGTCCTGGTATTCCGGGTTGAAACAGTTGAAGCAGTGGCGCGAGCAGCCGGTGACGAAAATCGTCGAGCGGATGCCCGGTCCATTGGCAATGTCATATTGCCGCATCTGTGCATAATGCAAGTCAAGTCACCTCTTAGATATGGAGGACGCGGTTCTTGATTTCCTGCGTCCGCCCTTCGTTCCAGAAATTTTCACCCAAATAGCCGCAGGTCCGGCGGATGACGGTCAATTTGTTGCGGTCTTTGTTGTGGCAGCGCGGGCATTCCCATTCGTTGTCGTCGTTGAGGATGATTTCGCCGTCAAAGCCGCATTCATGGCAGTAGTCCAGTTTGGTATTGAATTCGCCGTACGTGATGTGGTCGTAGATGTACTGGACCATGGTCAGGACGGCCGGGATATTATGGGTCATGTTGGGGATTTCGGCATAGCTGATGCAGCCGCCTGTCGATTTGTCTTCAAAGTCGGCTTCAAAGGAGAACTTGTCGAAGACGTTGATCGGTTCGCGGACGTCGACGTGATAGCTGTTGGTATAATAGCCTTTGTCGGTGACGTCGGGGATGGAGCCGAAGCGGGCCTTGTCGATCTTGCAGAAGAGGTTGGTCAGGTTTTCTGCCGGCGTGCCGTAGAGGGCGAAGCCGATGTTCGTTTCCTTCCGCCACTTCTTAATGTGGGCGTTGAGGTCGTCCATGATGCGCATGGCGAATTTCCGGCCTTCCGGCGCCGTGTGCGAGCAGTGCTTGGTCAGTACCGTCGCTTCGTAGATGCCGATGTAGCCCAGGGACAAGGTCGCATAGCCGCCGTAGATGAATTTTTCAATGGTTTCACCGGGCTTCAGGCGGGCAATGGCGCCGTACTGCCAGTGGATAGGCGATACGTCGGACGTGATGCGCTTGAGGAGGTCGACGCGCAGGAGCAGGGCTTTTTTGCAGAGTTCCAGGCGCTTGTCGAGGATCTGGAAGAATTTTTCTTCGTCGCCGTCGGCGAGGATGCCGATCTGCGGCAGGTTGAGGGAGACGACGCCCATGTTGAAGCGGCCGTCGAACTGGTAGTTGCCCTTTTCATCTTTCCAGGGGCTGAGGAAGGAGCGGCAGCCCATGGGGCTGAAGACGTTGCCTTCATAGGATTCGCGCATCTTCTTGGCCGAAATATAGTCGGGATACATGCGTTTCGCCGTACATTCAGCGGCCAGCTTGGTCAAATAGAAGTACGGGCTGCCTTCGCGGACGTTGTGTTCGTCCAGGACGTAAATGAGTTTCGGGAAGGCCGGCGTGACGTAGACGTTGGCTTCGTTCTTGATGCCCTGGATGCGCTGGCGCAGCAATTCTTCGTCGATGAGGGCCGCTTCCCTGGCGTATTCGTAATCCGGCTGGAAATACATGAAGAGCGTGACGAACGGCGCCTGGCCGTTGGTCGTCATGAGGGTGTTGATCTGGTACTGGATGGTCTGGATGCCGTCCTTGATTTCCTTCTTCGTCCGCTTCCAGGCGATTTCTTCGGCCTTTTCCATATCCGGTTCGATGCCGTAGACTTCGCGCTGTTCTTCGACGACGGCTTTCATGTACTTCTTGAAGGACTTGCGGACGTACGGTGCCAGGATGCGGTCGATGCCGTTGATGGACTGGCCGCCGTACTGGCCGCTGGCGACCTGGGCGATGATCTGCGTCGTCACCGTGCAGGCGACCTGGAAGGATTTCGGCGTATCGATTTTCTTGCCGTTGATGACCGTACCGTTGGCCAGCATGTCTTCCAGGTTGATGAGACAGCAGTTGAACATGGGCTGAATGATGTAGTCCATGTCGTGGAAATGGATGGCGCCGCTGTCGTGGGCCTGGACGATGTCGGCCGGGATCAGTTTGCGGCGGGCAATGTCCTTGGACACTTCGCCGGCGATGAGGTCGCGCTGTGTCGATACGACGTGGCCGTTCTTATTGGAGTTTTCGTCGAGGACTTCCAGGTTGGTGTTGTTCAGCAGGCCAAAGACATCGTCGTCGGTCGTATTGGTCTGGCGCTTGAAGGCCTGGATGGTCTTGTAGTTTTCGTAAGCCCTGGCCGTGGCCGGATTGTTGTATTTCAACAAACGGTAGTAGACCTGGTCTTCGATGGCGTAAATGGTCAGGTCCTTCTGGATGGAAGCAGCATACGCTTCGATTTCACTGGCAATCTTGGCAGCCTGCCCTTCTTCATAAATACCGCTGCTGCTGTTCATGGCCTTTTCAATGGCAATCGTGATCTTGTCGCGATTGAAGGGCACTCGTTCTCCATTGCGCTTGATTACTTCTAACATATGTCTACCTCCACAGTATATAGTATATAGCACTTATCTTTTTTCCTGTCGCCCACAAGATATATGGGGCAGGACCGTTTTTTTCACATGCCTAATGATACTATATATAGTAGGAGATGTCAATGTGCATATACTCCATCATGTTGTGGACAAGTGGGCGTACTATTTTATCAAAAAGGGCGGAAAGGCCCGAAGGGACAGCAAAAGAGCTGCGCTTTTCCAGTCGCAGCCCTTGTGCATAACTAGCAAAAATTTTCTTTCCCCTTCGAGCTCAGTCCAACCCCAGGAGGTCGCGCACGACGGCACCGGCCAGGATCATGCCCGCCGTCGACGGGACAAAGGAAATGCTGCCCGGACTGGGGCGTACTTCGTCGCTGTCGGTGAAAGGCTTATGGGGGACTTCCGTCGAATAGGCCACCTTGATGCGGCGGATACGGCGCTTCTTCAGTTCCCGGCGCATGATCTTGGCCAGGGGATCGACGCTGGTCTTTTCGATGTAATCGAGCTGGAAATATTCCGGATGGAGCTTATTCCCGGCCCCCATGGAGGACACGACGGGGATGCCGCTGTGATAGGCTTCGTCGATGATGGCGATCTTGGCGCTCATCGTATCGACGGCATCGACGACGTAATCGGCCCCGGAATGGGCGATGAAGCCCTGATGGCTTTCAGGCAGATAGAACGTCGCATGGGTCTCGACGTCGATGTCGGGATTGATGGACAAGAGGCGTTCCTTCATGACTTCGACTTTCGGCCGGCCAATGGTCTGGACCGTCGCCCCGAGCTGGCGGTTGACATTGGACGGGTCGAAGACGTCGGCATCGACCAGGATGAGATGGCCTACACCGGCCCGGCCCAGGGCTTCGACGACGGCTGAACCGACGCCGCCGACGCCGAAGATGAGGACCTTTTTCGTATCTAATTCGTCCACCTTATCCTGGCCGATGAGGCGGGCTGTCCGCTGGGTATATTCTTTCTTCATGGCCTAGCGCTCCGGAATGATTTCCAGCCAGTAGCCGTCGGGGTCGACGATGAAATAAATGCCCATGGCCGGGTTCTGATAGACGACGCAGCCCATGTCTTTGTGCTTGGCCAGGGCCGCATCCATATCCTTGACGGCAAAGGCCGTGTGGAATTCGTTTTCGCCGAGGTTATACGGTTCCTTGCGGTCTTTGAGACAGGTCAGTTCCAGCTGGAAGTCGGACACGCCGTCGCCGAGATAGACGATGGTGAAATCCGGGTTCTCGATGCGGCTGACTTCGGTCAGGCCCAGGGCTTCTTTGTAGAAGTCCATGCTGCGCTGGAGATTCAAAACGTTGAAATTGGTGTGCTTAAAGGTGAATTGCATAGTACTACCCCCTTTTTATTGGTTCTCTTCCTGCCAGCCCTTGGATACGTCGACCCATTCCCTGGCATGGGAATAGGTTTCCAGTTCGGGCAGTGTCAGTTCGATGGCACTGTTGGCGGTGCCGCAGGCCGGAAAGACGGTCTGGAAGCGCTTGAGCGATTCGTCCAGGAAGACGTCGACGCCTTCGTTGATGGCGAAAGGACAGACGCCGCCGACGGGATGGCCGATGAGCCGTTCCACGTCGCCGGCCTTGATCATGGTCGCCTTCTTGTGGAACCGTTCTTTGAACTTATGGTTGTCCACGCGGGCATCACCGGCAAAAAGGATCAGGATCGGATGGTCGCCGATGAGGAAAGACATGGACTTGGCAATGCGCCGGCCTTCCGTATGAAGGGCGGCCGCCGCTTCTTCGACAGTCGCACTGGACTGGTCGAGTTCCATGACCCGGTCTTCCATCCCCCACTGGGCAAAATAGTCGCGTACTTTTTGAATAGACACGTTGCTCCCCCTCTCAATTCGTTATGTTATGATGATTGTATTATATACTAATCACGGCGCTCAGGCAAACTCAAAGGACGACGTGCTGCCCCGGTCGGTCTTGTGGACGGCCAGGCGGGCGTCGATGCGTTCCTTCAGCTCCGGCACGTGGGAAATGATGCCGACCAGGCGGCCGCCGCTGCGCAGGGACGCCAGGGTCTTCAGGGCATAATCCAGGGTTTCCCCGTCGAGGGTGCCGAAGCCTTCGTCGATGAACATCGTATCCAGGTGGATGCCGCCGGAATACGCCTGGACGACGTCGGCCAGGCCCAGGGCCAGGGAGAGGGACGCCAGGAAGGTCTCGCCGCCGGACAGGGTGTTGGCCGGCCGGGCATAGCCCGTGTAGTTGTCGTAGACTTCGATGTCCAGACCGATCTGTTTGACCCGCTTGTCGTCCCACGACCGGGAGCGCTGCAGGCTGTAGCGCTGGCGGCTCATGCCCTGCAGGCGGCCGTTGGCGGCGGCCAGGACTTCATCGAGGAGGGCGCCGAGGACGTAGCGTTCAAAATTGATGCCCGTCTGCTTGCCGGCGATGAGTTCGTAGACGGCGCCGACGGTCTTATAAGCCTCGGTCAGGTCCCGGCCTTCCTGCTGCAGGGCGGCCAGGGCCGCTTTGCCCTGCTGCCAGCGCTGGTACTGTGCGGCCAGGCTGCCCTTTTCTTCGCCTAAGGCCTGGCTGGCTTTCTCGGCTTCAGTCAACGCCGTACGGGCTGCCGCCACGTCGGGCCGGGGCTGGCTGCCGATGGCCTTTTCTTCCTGGGCCAGCTGGCCCTGTACCTGCTGGACCTGGGTGTCGTACTGGCGGACGGCCGCTTCCAGTTCCGGGATCTGGCCGACTGCAGCCTGCATGGCCCGGCAGGCCTTGACGCTCTCGAAGCCGGCGGCCACGACGCGGTCCCGCAGGGCCTGGACCCCCTGGCTGAAGCGGTCCCGCAGCACTTCGACCTGGTGCTGCCAGTTCTGCGCTTCCTGCTGCTGCTTGGCAGCCTGGCGTTCGCCGGCGACGACGGCGTCGCGGTACTGCTGCAAGTCCTTTTCGTAGGCTGTAATGGCCTTGCCCAAGGCATCCAGGCGCTGCTGCAGGGCCTTCAGGTCACGGTAGGCTTCGGGCAGGTCCGCTTCCAGGCGGGCCTTCGTTTCGGCCGCCTTGGCCGCAAGGGTCCGCGCCTGTTCGGCTGCCGTCCGGGCCGCTTCTTCGTCCTTTTCCCAGCGGCTCAGCCGGGCCTGGCCGGCGGCGACGGCCTTTTTGAGGGCTTCACCGGCCTGTAACTGCTGCTGCAGGTCTTCCATGGCTTTCCGGGCCTGTTCGGCCTTGTCCTGCCAGTCGGCCAGGGTCCCGTCCTGGGGGTACTGGCGGCGCAGGGCGTCGTACTGTTCTTTCAAGGCCTTATGGCGGGTCTCATCGGCTTTGGCCGTCACTTCCCACTGCTGGCGCTTGGCTTCGCTGGCGTCGGCCCGTTTCTGGTGCTGTTCGACGTCGCGCCGTTCCGGCAGGGAATCCGGGCGCACGGCCGGCATGGGATGGGCCGCCGAGCCGCAGACCGGGCAGGGTTTCCCTTCTTCCAGTTCCGACGCCAGGACGGCGGCCTGGGCCTGGAGGAACAGGGCCCGGACACTTTCATAGGCCACGCGTTCGTCCCGTGCCCTGGCGGCGGCTTTTTCCAGGAAGTTCTGACTGTGCTGCCATTGTTTCCCGGCCTCTTTCAGCTGTTCCTCCAGGGAAGCGGCCTGGCCTTCGCGCTGGAGCCGGTCGCTCAGGGCCTGCCAGCGGGCTTTGGCCTGTTCCGCCGCTACGGCCTGTTCGGCCAGGCCGGCGACGGCTTCCCGGGCCTTGTCGAGGGCCTGTTTTTCTGCTTCCTTTTTCTGCCGCACCTGGTCCCAGCGCCGTTCGGCTTCGCCTGCCGCCTTGCGGCACCGTTCTTCTTCCAGGCAGCAGTCCCGGTAGGAGCCGGCTTTTTCCTGCAGGCCCGTCAGCTGGACCCGTTCTTCGCAGGCTGCCTTATAGCCGCTCTCACGGGCCGAAAGGGCCGCCAGCTGCCGCTGGGCTTCAGCCAGGTCCTTCTCAGCCTTCTCGGCCAGTCTGCGCGCCTTTTCAGCGGCCTTAAGAGCCTCTTTGCCCTCTTTTTCCAGGTCGTCGAGGTGACGGCACGGTTCGGCCAGGATTTCAGCCTGGCGCAGTATGGCGATGGTATCCCGTTTTTCCTGGAACTGGCCGGCCTGGTCCTGGAGCTGCGCCGCTTCCCGGCGCTTCTGGTCCCGCAGGAGCCAGTGATTTTCCAAGGTCTGGGCGGCCTGGAAGGCGGCCTGGCAGGTCTGGCGCCGGCTTTCAGCCTCGTGCCACTGTGCATCGACGGCGGCGCTTTTATCCTGCCAGGCTTTCTCTTTATCCGGCAGCTCTTCTTCGCTGGCGATGCCCAGGTCGGCCAGGCACTGTTCCCGCCGCTGGCGTACCTGCTCATACTGGCCGGCCAGGGTATCGTAGCGGGCTTTGGCCAGCTCCTGGAGCCGCGCGTAGCGCTGGGTATGGAAGAGGGTCTGCATGATCTGCTGGCGCTCACTGGAACCGGCCAGGAGGAGCTTGCGGAAGTCGCCCTGCGGCAGGAGGACGACCTGGCGGAACTGGTCGGCCTTGAAGCCCAGCAGCCTTTCGACGGCAGCCGTCACGTTCTTGGCGGCTACGAGCTGTTCCTGGCCGCCGTCTTCGTCCGTTTCATATAAGGCCGCATGGGCTGCGGCTTTCTTCAGGCCTGTGCCGCGCTTCTTGGCGATTTCCTGTTCCGGGCTGCGGTCGATGCGGTAGTATTTCCGGCCGATGGCAAAGCGGAAGGACACGGCCGTCGCTTCCTGAGGCGACGCGTACTCGCTGCGCATGTGGGCGCCAGTGCGGCTGTCGCCGCTGGTACTGCCGTAGAGGGCGTAGCACATGGCATCGAGAATGGTCGTCTTGCCGGAACCCGTCGGTCCATAGATGAGGAAGAGTTTGTGGTCGCCCAGTTCGCGGAAGTCGACGATTTCCTGACCGGCATAGGGGCCAAAGGCCTTCATTTCTAAGTAAATAGGAATCATAACAGGCTGCCTCCCTTTTCTAATTCATCCCACAAGGTGCGGACGCAGTCCTGCTCGGCTTCGGTCAGGGGCTGGTCCGGCCGCATTGCCTGGGCAAAGCTGGTGAACAGTTCCTGTTCCGTCACCTGCTGTACGTCGAAATCGCGCTGTCCTGCGGCCTGGGTATTGCGGTTGGGCGTTTCCATCGCCATGGCATTGGGGTATTTGCGCCGCAGGCGGGCCATGCCGTCGAGGATGGGCTGGCTGTCGTCGAGGCGGGCCAGGATGAAGTCGTCCGGCCTGTCGTCATCGGCCGCCATGATGGCCTCAAACGTCCCACTGACGATGCGTACGTCGTGGCGCGGCACGAAATCCCGGAAGGCCAGGTCCACTTTCCCGTCGGGACCGATATCGGCGATGACGGCGCCTTTATGCTGGCGCGCTTCGCCAAACGAGTATTTGAGCAGGCTGCCGGCATAGCGGATGGTATCGCTCGTGACTTTCTGCGGCCCGTGGAGATGGCCCAGGGCCGTATAGCTGAACGGCGCAAAGAGGCCGCTCGTCACCTGGTCCGTCCCGCCGATGGACAAGGGCCGTTCCGAATCACCGGCTACGCCGCCGGCAACGAAGGCATGGGCGACGCAGACCGTGCGCACACCGTCCGGGACCTGGCTGCCCTGCCAGCCGAGGAGGGCCTCCATGGCCTGCTGATGGCTGCGGACCTCATCCTGGCCGAGGCACTGGCGGACGACGGCCGGTTCGGCATAGGGGACGGTCAGGAAGGCGACCGGTCCGGCGTCATCTTCCAGGACGACCGGGCCCGTAAGGCGCTCCAGTTCACCGGCCATATAGAGGCCCTGTGGCGCCAGGAGGCGGCTGGCAAAGGACAGGCGGGCCGGGCTGTCATGGTTGCCGCTGATGACCAGGAAGGGGACGTGCAAATCCGCCGTGATCCGCGTGGCCACGTCGTCGAAGAGTTCCACCGCTTCGGCCGGCGGCAGGCTGCGGTCATAGACGTCGCCAGCCAGGACGACGGCGTCGATGCCCTCGTCCCGTATCATGGGCAGGAGCTGCTGCTCCAGGACGTAGGCCTGGTCTTCGGTCAGATAGTTCCCATAGAATAATTTACCTAAATGCCAGTCGGCTGTATGTAAGATACGCATAGAATACCTCCTTACCAAGCTACTGCTGCAGCGACCGCAGCAGGGCGATTTCCCGGGCATAGCCTGCCATATCGTTGGGCGTTTCCAGATAAAAGGGCAGGTCCCGCAGGGCCGGATGATTGACGATGGCCCGGAAGGCTTCGAGGCCGATGTGGCCCTGGCCGATTTTTTCATGCCTGTCCTTGTGGCTGGCCAGCTCGTTCTTGCTGTCGTTCACGTGGACGGCTTTCAACCGGTCCAGGCCGATGACCTTATCAAAAGTCGTCAATACGTCGTCCAGATGGTGGACGATATCGTAGCCGCCGTCAAAGATATGGCACGTATCGAGGCAGACGCCGATTTTATCGTTCATGGCCACTTTGTCGATGATGGCCGCCAGTTCCTCAAAGGTCCGGCCCACTTCCGTCCCCTTGCCGGCCATGGTTTCCAGGAGGACCGTCGTCTTCTGGCCGGGGAACATACAGGTGTTGAGCATGTCGGCAATGAGGGCGATACCCGTTTCAGCGCCCTGGCCGACATGGCTGCCGGGATGGAAATTATAGCGGCAGTTGTCGACGTATTCCAGACGGCGCAGGTCGTCGGCCATGGCCTGGCGGGCGAAATCCCGCGTCTTGGCCGTCTTCGAGCAGCCGTTCAGGGTATACGGCGCATGGGCCAGGATGGGCGCGAAGTGATGGGCTGCCATGAGCTGGTTCAGAGCCTGTATATCGTCGACATCCAGTTTGCGGACGCCGCTGCCGCGGGGATTGCGGGAGAAGAACTGGAACGTATCTGCCCCTATAGATAAGGCTTCGTCACCCATGTGCAAAAATCCTTGTGAAACCGATAAATGACATCCAATATGTAACATATTTTTTCTTCCTCCTGGCGACGGATAATAAAAAAGGCTGCCGCACAAAGCCCGTCCGGCCTCATGCAGCAGCCCCCTGTCCCTAGACTCTATTCAAAATCAAATCAAAATCAAAGACTTACGATTTTTCCCGGCAATCCGGGCAAATACCAACGAACGAAATACTGACGCCATTGACGACGAAGCCGCTCTGTTCGGCAGCGGCCTTACGCAGTTCCTCCTGGTCCATGTCGATATCGATGACGCGGTTGCACTTTTCACAACGGATATGGGCATGAGGCGTCGTATTATAATCATAACGATGGGCATCTTCGGCACATTGCAATACCTGGACTACGCCGATCTTGGCAAAGATTTCCATGGTCTTATAGACCGTGGCCAGACTCATGGACGGATAATTGGGCTGCAATATCTTATAAATCGCCTCGGCATTGGGATGCGTCGGATTGTGGTTAATGGCTTCGTACACAGCCAGGCGCTGCGGTGTGACTTTATAGCCGTTTTTTCGCAAAACTTCAGCAATTTCCATTTTTATCCCCCTTTCTTGGAAAACTGTGGTATAATAAGATATTCTAGCTTTATTCTAGCTTTGAATCATATAGAATACTGGAGAGTATCCTGTATTATATTGTAACGGTTATTAAGAAAAATTTCAATGTTTTACGCGAAATTCTTCTTATACAATAAGTAATATTAACTATTTTGTTAGGAAGGAATGTAATCATGACAGAGGAAACGATGATCGCTGAAATCGCCAGGACCCTGGGTATCCGCCCGGCCCAAGTCCAATCTGCCCTTTCCCTCTTTGCCCAGGGCAATACCATCCCCTTCATCGCCCGCTACCGGAAAGAAGCGACAGGGACCCTCGACGAAGTACAGCTGCGCTGCATCCAGGAGCAATATGAATACGAACAGGCCCTGGCCAGCCGCAAAGAAACGGTCCGCCAGTCCATCATGGACCAGGGCTGCTGGAACGACGACCTGGCACGGAGCCTGGAAGCGGCCCGGCAGCTCCAGGACGTCGAAGACCTCTACCTGCCCTATAAGCCCAAGAAACGGACGAAGGCCTCCATGGCCCGCGAAGCCGGCCTGGAACCGCTGGCCGACTGCTTTGCCAGCCAGGACCCCAAGGGCCCGGCTCCGGAAGACACCGCCCTGGCCTTTCTCAGCGACGACGTACCGACCGTCGAAGACGCCATCCAGGGCGCAGCCAACATCCTGGCCGAACGCTTTTCGGAACGGGCCGATTTCCGCCGCCACCTGCGCCGCGAACTGTGGCAGCAGGCCCGCCTGACCTGCAGCCTGCAAGTCGAAGAAGACCAAGCCGGTCCCATGCTGACCTATGCCGACTTCAGCGAACGCGTCGCCCGCATCCCGAGCTACCGCATCCTGGCCATCAACCGCGGCGAAAACGAAAAGAAACTGAAAGTCACCTTGAAGGAGCCGGCAGACCGCCACATCGCCATGCTCTGCCAGCTGGTCATCACCAGGCCGTCGCCGTATGACCAGGTCCTGCGCGACGCCGCCGCCGACAGCTACAAGCGCCTCATCTCGCCGCAGATGGAACGGGAAATCCGCAACGAACTGACGGCACAGGCCGAAAAGCAGGCCATCGACGTCTTTGCCGAAAACCTGCGCCACCTCTTGTTGCAGCCGCCCTTTGCCGGCCAGATCATCCTGGGCCTGGACCCGGGCTTCCGGACGGGCTGCAAGGCCGCCGTCATCAGCGCGACGGGACAGGTCCTCGACTACGGCACGTACTACCTGACCCACTCGGAACAGCAGAAGCACCAGAGTGCCGTCAGCCTGGCCAACATGATACGCCGCCACGGCGTCACCCTCATTTCCATCGGCAACGGGACGGCCTCGTATGAAACGGAACAATTCGTATCCCATCTCATCGAAGCCTATCACCTGAAATGCCGCTACGTCATCGCCAACGAAGCCGGTGCATCCGTCTATTCCGCATCGGACCTGGCCCGGGAGGAACTGCCGGACCTGGACGTCACCATCCGCGGCGCCGTTTCCATCGCCCGCCGCATCCAGGACCCCCTGGCCGAATCGGTCAAGATCGACCCGCGGACCATCGGCGTCGGCCAGTATCAGCACGATGTCAACCAGAAAGCCCTGTCGGCCGCCCTGGACCAGGTCGTCACGTCTGTCGTCAACTACGTCGGCGTCGACCTCAACACGGCATCGCCGGCCCTCTTGCAGCACATCGCCGGCCTGACGGCGGCGACGGCAGGCAATATCGTCGCCTACCGCAACGAGAACGGCCCCTTCCAGAACCGGCAGGACCTGCTCAACGTCCCCCGCCTGGGCCCGGCGACGTTCACCCAGTGCGCCGGTTTCCTGCGCATCAAGGACGGGACGGAGCCCCTGGACAACACGTCGGTCCATCCCGAATCATACGGCCTGGCCGAAAAGATAGCCGGCCACTACGGCCTGAGCCATGACGAGCTCAAGAACCCGGAAAAATTAGCCATCCTGCGCGATAAGATCCAGATGAACGCCGCTCCCAAACTGGCCGCCTCCCTCGGCGCCGGCGAGCCGACGATCAAAGACATCCTGGAAGAACTGCGCAAGCCCGGCCGCGACGTCCGCAGCGACTTCCCGAAACCGCTGACGCGCCGCCACGTCCTGTCCCTGTCGGACCTGCAGATCGGCTCCGTCGTCCGCGGCACGGTCCAGAACGTCGTCGACTTCGGCGCCTTCGTCGACTTCGGCCTCAAGACGCCGGGACTGGTCCACCGCTCCCAGCTGAGCCGGCACCCCTTCCGCCATCCGACGGACGTCGTCCACGCCGGCGACATCGTCGAAGCCGAAATCATCAGCGTCGACGCCGCCCGCGGCCGCATCGGCCTGTCCATGAAAAAAGTGAAGAAATGAGAGTAAAAAAGGAGCTGTCGCATCGCGACAGCTCCTTTTTGAGTTTTAAGTTTGTAGTTTTTAGTTTGCAGTAAATGGTAAAAAATTTAAAGTTTTTCTGTAGGGGCGACCACGTGGGGCGCCCGCCCCAGGATATGGGTGATTCACCATTCAGCCGCAGGGGCCGCCCAGAGGGCGGCCCGCTGTGAATCATGGCTATGATTATTCTGGTATATGGGTGGATATTTTCACACATCACCGGTCATGTAGGACGTATACAATACCATTGCAGGCGGGCCGCCCTTTGGGACGGCCCCTACGAACCACTAGCCACTAGCCACTAACATTATAAACTATTCCACTCGTCGTTGAGTTTATCGTAGCGGTTCGATGCGGCCTGGCCCCGCTGGAAGCCTGGGCGGTAGTCCTGTCCGCGCTGGCTGGCGCTGACGCCGTCGTAGAGGCCGCGGACGCGGTCCTGTTCGGCCTGGAAGAGGGCATCGAGCTTATATTTCATGGCCGTATTGTCGATGGACGTATCGTTGTCCAGCTGGCTGCGGGTCTTGGAAATCTGGACGTAGAGCGTATTGGCCCGGCTGGTGAATTCGCGATTGCCCTTGAAGTCCGTGTGGTCATTCAAGTAGGCGTTGATGTCGCCGGCCAATTTGCCGATATCGTCGTTGAACAAGTCCTTGCTGCTGGCATAGGACGCCAGGATCTGCTTATCCGGATTGGCCTTGGCTTCAGGCTGCGGCTTTTCATCGGGCTTGGTCTGGACGCTGACGTATTTTTCCAGGTAGCTGACCAGGTCGTCGCCATCGACGGCAGCCGTGAAATCGGCACCGGGGACCTTGATGGTCCGCGCCGTCTTCTTGGCCTTCTGGACTTCGTCGCGCAGGTCATCCAATTTTTCGCTGATAGCGTCGTCTGACGGATTTTCAGCAATCGTCATGGCCGTGTCATACATGGCCATCTGGTCGCGCATGACTTCGCGGATAGCCTTGTCATCGGCGGCATACTGGTCGGGGATGGTCTTGGGCTGATAATTCTTGGCCATCTTTTCGACGTTCTTGCGGCTCTTGCCCAAATCCTTGACCAGGGAATCGACATCGTCGCCTTTGCTCTTCTGGCTCAGGCGCTTGGCCGTACTGGTGGCAGATTCATTTTCCGACGCCAGCTGCTGCGACAGGGAAACGGCATCCTTCACATAGTCCCCGCTGCTGCGGCTGCCATAGAAGTGAAAGGCCACGGCAGCGGCCAGAGCCAGGACGAGGACGACGATACCGGCGATGATGGCCTTCTGATAGCGCACGTAAAAAGGCTTTTCCTGAAAAGGCGGCGGCGTCGGCCGGCCCGTCATGACCGGTCGTTCCATCGGCTGCGGCGGCCGCTGCGGCTCTTCGTCCCGGACCGGTTCCCGGTGCTTATGGACAAAGGTTTCCGTTCCCGTCGCTTCGTCGATGACCGGTTCGTCATCATCCATTTCCGGCAGTTCGGCGCCGCAGAAGGGGCAGAATTTCCCATCGACGCTCACCCATTTGCCACATTCCGGACAAATGCGTTTCTTCAGCTCCCCTTCCGGCAGCTGTTCAGCGCCGCAGGCCTGGCAAAAGCGGTCGTCGTCCTGCAAGGGCGCCCCGCATTGTTGGCATTTCTTCATCTAAAACACATCCTTTACTTAGCGTAAGTACATGCTTCTAGTATAAGCCATTTCCCTCAGTCTTGCAAAAAATCGGCCATGCGCCGGTAGGTGTCGCAGATTTCGTCGTAGCATAATTTTTCAAAGTTGAGATACGAATGGACCATGTTGTCGTAATTATACGTTTCGGCCCGCACGCCTTTTTCAGCCAGGCGGCGCACGTAATCGCGGCCTTCGTCGCGGAAGGGGCAGAACTGCGTCGTCAAGACCAGCGTCGCCGGCATATCTGCCGACAATTCGCCAAAGAGGGGCGAGGCGTCCCGGCGGTCGTCACCGGGCCGGAAACACTGGTTGAAATACCAGGTCATCTTGGCCGGCGTAAAGCCCGTCCGGGTATTGCAGTTCTCCTGGACCGACGGGAAGGAGTGGGTCATATCCAGGCAGGGATAGACCAGGATCTGATGAGTCAGCGGAAGGGATGCATCATGCTGCAGGGCCTGGCTCGTATAAGCCGCCATGCAGCCGCCGGCGCTGTCACCGCACAAGGTCAGGTCCGCCTGGTAGGGGATCTGCAAGGCATCGAGCGCAGGCAGGGCCTTCCGGGCTACGGCCAGGGCATCTTCATAGGCCGCAGGATAAGGATTTTCCGGAGCCAGGCGATATTCCGGAGAAATGACGATATGCTGCGTTGCCTGGGCAATGCGGCGGCAGACCGGGTCATAGACGGCGACCGTGTCGATGGCAAAACCGCCGCCATGATAGTAGATCAGGACCGGCAGGGGCCGGCTCGTATCGGGAATATAGATGCGGACCGGCACGTCGTAGACCTCACAGCCGTCCAATACCGTATCGACGACCGATGCCATCGGCACTTTCGGCAGCTCTTGTTCCCATGCCGTATGCAGCGACGCTTCGCGCATGGTAATCGGCGTCATGACAAAATCCTCACTCGTATGGGCAGCAATAAAAGCTGCCAGTTCCGTTTTAATTGCACTCATCGTAAACCCCTCTTTCCCTCTTCTATATAGTTTTAAATTGTAACAAAAAATATCCCTTTTTGCACCGTAGAGGTCGCCACGCGGGCGACCTGCTGGATATTGGGTGGCACTCTCCCTAAACTGGAAAATCGCTCATATCCTGGAGCGGGCTTGCCACGTGCAAGCCCCTACTACAGAGGTGCTGCTTATATAGTTTTTAATTGTAGCACAAAACAGTACGTATGAATAGGATAGATGTAAAAAAAGGGCTTGTCGCCGTGCGACAAGCCCTTTTAAGTGGCTAGTGGCTAGTTGTTAGTGGCTAGCGGATGGTTTTAAATTTAAAAGCCATCACTTCAAACATCAAACCTCAAACATAAAAGAAAAAGGGGCTGCGCACGTGACCTAAGCCTCATGCGACAGTCCCTCTCAAAGTCCTGTGTGGCGGAGAGCGTGGGATTTGAACCCACGATAGAGCGTTCGCCCTATACATGATTTCCAATCATGCTCCTTCAGCCGCTCGGACAGCTCTCCGCGTCTTACATATCTTTCCTGACATCTTCGGGATAAATGCCGATATGTAAAGTATGGTCGGGGCGACAGGATTTGAACCTGCGACCTCTTAGTCCCGAACCAAGCGCGCTACCAAACTGCGCTACGCCCCGTTGACCTGACTTATACATAATACCATATCTACGAAAAAAGTCAAGGAAAAAATTCAATCATCCCATCAGGCCAGCTTCTTTTCCCGGATGAAATCGATGAGCATGGCCGACGTATCGGCCATGAGGTCGCCGCACGATACGGGACCGCCGTTGGCCGGACTCTTGAGGACGCGGCAGCACGTCGCATGGAAGCGGTCGAGCCAGATTTTCTGGAATTCCCGCACAGGCTGATTGACTTCGGCCTTCGTCTTTTCCTCCGGCGTCGTGCGGCCGACGAGACAGCCCAGGACCAGACAGGCCCCGTTCAAAGCCCCGCAAAGACAGCCCGAACCGGCCACCCCGCCGCCGAGGACGGACACCATGCGCAGCGTTTCCGGCGGCAGCTTCAAATCCAGACAATCATTGCAGACCTTGACCACCGTTTCAGCACAATTATTCCCGGCCTGCTGGTACTGTGCCGCCAATTCTCTTACCTTTTCCATCATAAGACCTCCTTGGAAAACAGCATTTGTAGTACAGAGTTTGTAGTTTGCAGAAGATGGATTTAAATTTAAAATCATTCACTAAAAACTATAAACTGCAAACTTAATGCTCAAAAAGGGGGATGCCGCATATGCGACATCCCCTTTTTACATTCTGGCGGAGAGCGTGGGATTTGAACCCACGATAGAGCGTTCGCCCTATACATGATTTCCAATCATGCTCCTTCAGCCGCTCGGACAGCTCTCCGCGTCTTACATATCTTTCCTGACATCTTCGGGATAAATGCCGATATGTAAAGTATGGTCGGGGCGACAGGATTTGAACCTGCGACCTCTTAGTCCCGAACCAAGCGCGCTACCAAACTGCGCTACGCCCCGTTACCTGACTTGTATATAATACCATACTGGAAGAAAAAGTCAAGCTTTTTTTCTCGTGTCAGGCGACAACTTCTTTATTTTTATGGATCCGCTTCCAAATGAATCCGCCGGCAATGGTAACGACCAGCAGGATGATTTTCAGTTCTGTCGGATTATTGGCCGCCAGGCTGACGTATTGGGCCAGGTAATGGTCTGTCGCCATCATGCCGCCTGAGGCCCAGCCGAGGATGGCGCCGCCGATGTAGATGAGGATGGGAAAGCGGTTCATGACTTTGACGACGATGGTGCTGCCAAAGACGATGATCGGCACGGAAATGAGCATGCCGAACATGAGCAGGCCCCAATGGTTATTGGTGACGCCGACGATGCCCAGGACGTTATCGAGGCTCATGAGGGCGTCGGCCATGATGATGGTCCGCACAGCCGCCCAGAGCGAGTCCTTGGCTTCGACGTGGACGTCTTCTTCCTGGTCGTCGGCGCCGATGAGCTTGATGCCGATGAGGACCAGCAGGATGGCTCCGACAGTCTTCAAGAAGGGAATCTGGAAGAGCCAGGACACGATAAAGGCCATGATGAAACGCATACAGATGGCCCCGGCCGTACCATATAAAATAGCCCGCTTCTGCAAATGCTTAGGCAGATTCTTGGCGGCCATGCCGATGACGATGGAATTATCGCCGCCTAAGGCCAAGTCGATGAGCACGACCTGCAAAATCATAGTGATATCAAAGACAAGCGTCGATTCTAACCCTTCCAAGGTAAGTCCCCCTTATACGTTAAGACAAATTTACATCTCCCCCATTATATGATAATTACGGTGGGATAGCAAGAAAAAGGCGCTGTCCCATGAAGACAGCGCCTTTTTGAGTAGCCGGTTTACCCTGTTGAGCAGGCGAAGCCTGCGAAATATAACCCACCCGCTATGCGGGTGCGCGACGTTAGTTATAGTCGCCGCCACCCGTTTTACGGGTGGCGGCGACTTGTCAGTTTGCAGTTGTCAGTTTGCAGTGAATGACTAAAAATTTAAAATTATCTTCTACAAACTTTGGACTACAAACTTGTTGCTTATTATTTTTCTATCGCGAGGAACGACGAACGAAGACCGGTCTTTATTTCACGATGACCGATACGCCATCGGGGATGACGGTGATTTTCGGGTCGGTAATGCCTTTTTTCGCCAGGACGTCTTTGGCCATAGCCAGGGCGTCGTCGATGGAGGCAGCGTATTTCATGTGCATGTCTTCGACCATCTGCTGCGGGGCTTCAGTGACCATGATGATAGTGAATTTCAGGAGCATACGCATGAGGATCTGGGCTTCCCACTGGTCGAAGACCGTTTCGTTGCGGCCGCGGGCCAGGATTTCGTCCATGGCTTTCTGGATGGATTCGGCATTCTTCAGGTTATTGTAGAAATCTTCGCCGCCATGACCGTCAGAGCAGGACGATACGTCGATGATGACGCCGCCTTCTTTGCAGGTCGCTTCAGCAGCGGTCATGCCTTTGACGGACTGGTAAATGTTCTGGTCCAGGGGATAGCCGCCGTTGGTGGTGATGACGATGTCAGCCGGGACGGGTTTGACGCCAGCCAGTTTCATTTCAAAGTCAGCGCCGGCATAGTGAGCTTTTTCGCGGTCGCCGGCAAAGGCAGCGATGACTTTCTTGTCCGCATCGATGACGACGTTGCAGATGAAGGCTAATTTAGCCGCTTTAGCCGCATAGAGCATATCTTCATGGATGGGGTTACCCTGGAGGATACCCGTGCGGGCGTTGGGGCTGTTGATGAATTCCGAGCAGTGGTTGGCCAGGACCGTGACCTTGCTGGCGATACCCGGCAGGACGGATTTACGGCCGCCCGACATGCCGGCGAAGAAATGCGGTTCGATGAAGCCTTCAGAAATGAGCAGGTCCGCATTAGCGGCTACTTTGTTGATACGGCAGTCACCACCAGAGGGCAAAGTACCAACGCTGACCATGTCTTCGTCGTTGCGGCTGACATGGATGACGAATTTTTCATGTTCGGCAATTTCCCTGCCATACTTGTCGATCAGTTCTTCCTTCGTCGTAGCCCGGTGCATGCCCGTAGCGATGAGGATGGTAATGTCGATATCCGGGTTCCCCTTGCGCAGTTCTGCCAGGAGCTGGGGCATGATGATGTGGCTCGGTACCGGGCGGGTATGGTCACTGGAAATGATGACGCAGTTCTTCTTCCCCTTGGCCAATTCGCTCAATTTCGGGCTGCCAATCGGGTTGGCCAGGGCATCGGCGACGAGTTCCGCTTCCGATTTCGGCGCCTTGTATTCATGGGCGTGGGAGACGAGGACGCCGGCGACCTGTTCTTCCGGCAGTTCGAGTTTGATTTTTTCTTTGCCAAAGGGCAAGCTAAATGTATGCATAGATGCACATCCTTTCTTAGTTCATTGCTATATATATGTTTGTGAATAGCCTGTGGTTGTATAAACAATATGTTTTGGAATGTAAAAAAGAAGAAAGGGCAAAGCCTTGCGCCTTGCCCTTTTCCTTTAGTATGTAACTGTGAATTATTCTTCGACAGGAACTTCGTCGTTGATGCTGACAACTTTGCCCGGATTCATGATGTTCTTCGGATCCAGTGCTTTCTTGACAGCTTTCATCATCTTGAGTTCAACCGGGTCGGTGTATTTTTCAAGAAGTGCTTCACGTTTGTAGCCAATGCCGTGTTCACCGGAGAGACGGCCGCCGAGTTTGTAGACGAGAGCGTAGATTTCGCCCTGGATCTTCGGAAGCATTTCTTCCCATTCTTCCTGAGTACGGTCATCTTTCAAGATATCGATATGGACGTTGCCGTCGCCGCAGTGGCCAGCGCAGTGCATAGCGACATTGTATTTTTCGCCGAGGCGGGAAATCTGCTGTACAGCACCCGGGATTTCCGTCATCGGAACGACGATATCTTCCATGGAGAAGACTAAGCTGCGAGCGCGGTCAGCTTCGAGGTATGCTTTACGGGATTTCCAAATAACAGCCGGGTCAGCAACCAAGGAGTCGATAGCGTTGTTGTCTTCAGCGAGTTCAACGATTTTTTCGCACTGATCCATGAGGACGTCTTCGTTGTCGCCAGCGATCTGGATGATGATGTAGTTACCATTTTCAGATTTCGGCAGTTTTTCGTCGAGGAATACTTCGACCTGTTTGATGGAAGCGTTATCCATGAATTCTACGCAGACCGGAGTGATACCAGCGTTCATGACTTTCGGTGTCAAAGCGATAGCGTCGTCGAGGTTGTCGAATACAACCAGGAGGTCCTGCTGATATTTCGGGAGAGCAACCAATTTGAGGTAAACTTTGGTGATGATACCGAGGGTACCTTCAGAACCGATGAAGAGGTGCATCAGCATGTAGCCTGTAGCATTCTTACGGAATTTACCGCCGAGGGTTACGACTTCGCCAGTCGGAGTAACGACTTCCATGCCCATGACCTGGTCACGAGTTACGCCATATTTAACAGCGCGGTTGCCGCCAGCGTTGGTTGCAACGTTACCGCCGATGAAGCAGGAGTCCCCACTGCAGGGGTCGCCGCCGTAGAAGAGGCCTTCCTTCTGGACTGCATCCTGGAGGACAGACGTGGTAACGCCGGCTTCGGAAACACAAACCATGTTGTCTTTATCGATTTCGAGGATTTTGTTCATACGTTCAATGGAGATGATGACGCCGCCGAAGGTAGCAACAGCACCAGCTGCCAGGCCCGTACCAGCTGCACGAGGAACCATGACCGTATCGTTTTCATAGCAGAGCTTAACGACTTTGGAAACTTCTTCAGTAGTAGCCGGAAGAACAACGACCTGCGGTTCTTTCATGTAATGGGGGTCCGTTACTTCGTCATGGGAATACGGTTCGAGTTTATCTTTGTCCGTATAAACATACTTTTCGCCGACGATCTGTTTGAACTGTTCAATCAACTCCGGGGAAACTTTACCTTTTGCCATAATACATACCTCCAAATAGTTAAAATTATAAGCCTAACACTTATTGCTTCATCTAGTCATGACGACCAGATCTAAGACCGAATATAACGAAAGTATAAATTCATGTATCATTTTTATCTTCCGTTTATCTCTTACGGGTATTATTATACTCTACTTCTTCATGCATGTAAATTACATTTGCACATTTTACGCATATCATTTTTCGATTGATTCATCGTGTTCTATGACAACTTATCATAAGAACTGTCGATTTTTAAATAATCTAAAACAAAACGTAAAATTTTAAATAGTATTTATTTTTTCTTATTTTCATCTATGCATATTGGTAATATAGTATTATTCCCGTAAGGAAATGTTTCGCATATAGAACATTTCACGTCCGATTATATCACATTGTTTATTATAGAAAAAGGTATGCTACATGGATATGTAGCATACCTTTTTATGCATCTCTGCTATATGGCGTTTTCTATTCGCTTAGTTGACTAAGAAGGGAACGACGCTCGGAGCGATGATGGTAATGATACCTGCGATGATGAGCATGAACAGGCAATAACCAACTGTACCGCGCATGACTTCGCCTTCCTTGCCTTCAGCAACAGCACCGACAGCGCCGATACCAAGGGCGATACTCTGCGGCGAAAGCATCTTGCCGATACAACCGCCAAGGGAGCTGGCACCTGCAAGCCACGGCTGGCTCATGCCCAGGCTGGATGCAACGGATGTCTGCAACGGCCCGAAGAGGACGTTGGCGTTCGTGCAGGACCCGGTAATGAATGCGCCAAGACCACCGACGAACGGAGCAACGATAGGATATGCATTGCCTGTTGCAAATACGAGGGCATCAGCGATTTCCTTGGTCATGCCGGAGTAGGTCATGATCTTAGCGACGACGACGACGGCGATGATGGTCAGATACGTGAAGCGCAGGCCGACGAAGTTATCTTTGAAGACCTGAGCGATCTTACCAATGGAAGCACCCTGATAGAGGCCGCCGAGGATGGTGGCGATGAAGATCATGACGCCAGGAACAGCGATCCATGTGAAGGTGTAGGGTTTAGCACCCGGGCCGGCATAGATAGGAACAGTCGTTTTAATCGAAGCCAGCGGACCGTTGATGAACGGGAACAGTTTCGACGTACCGACGAGGAATACGAAGATAAGGATGAAGATCATAGCTGCTTTGACGCCTTCACCGAAGGAAACAGCTTTCTGATTTTCTGTGTCAATATCGAACTTGTATTCCGGATTGCTTGTCGTCTTGCAAGCGCGGGAATAGAGGACGATGACAGCCATGATGATGATGGACGAAACCATGACCGGCAGTTCAGCGCCGATAGTCATGGAAATGAACAGTTCCGGAATAGCCAGGGCCAGGCCGGAGAGCAGGGTTACGATACCGACGCCTTTGATGGCTTTGATACCGCCGCCGATGCAGATGACGATCAGGAACGGAGCGATGAGGTCAGGAATAAAGGATACAATCGAGACTTTCGTAGCCAGGACGCCGGCGTCCAAACCGGTGACAGCAGCCATGGTCGTCGTCGGGATACCGATGGACCCGAAGGACGGTGCTACGGCGTTGGAAATCAAGCAGGCGATGATGGTCTTGATCGGCGGATAACCGAGGGCAACCAGCATAGCAGCCGGGATAGCAACAGCAGTACCAAAACCTGCCATGCCTTCCATGAACGTCCCGAAGCCCCAAGCGATGAGCAGGAATACGACACGTTTATCTTCACTGACAGTGGTCAGCATCTGTTTGATGACTTCCAGGCTGCCTGTGGCTACAGTCAATTTGTAAGCGAACAGGGCCATGATGATGACCAGCAAGATCGGCCAGCATGCCAGGGCTACGCCTTCGAGGGCTGCCGAAATGGCAATGGGAACTGACATATTATAACAGAATACAGCGACAACAAATGCGATGATAGCCGCGATTGGGCACGCTTTCCAACCGGCCATCTTCAAGAACCCCAATGCTACGATTAGGAATAGGATTGGGAGCAAGGCCAATATAACCATTACATACCACCCTTTCATAATAAAATACTTTTCACGCCTCTAACAGGCGGGGGCTTATTCATGAACGAACCACGAATAACGCCATTTCTCACTTAGATTGCATCCGGATACAAGCTCTATGCTGTTATTATATACCTCAATGTCATATTTGTAAATTACATTTGGACATGAGCGTATACCTATTTTCGATATAGCGAACACCAATGTTTACTATTTTGCATATTACTGCACTAAAATGTGGAGTTTATAAGCCATAAATAATCATTTATCATTTTATAAATGATTTTATGTAATTTAACGTTTTATGTATAAATCGCATAACCGTGCAAAAAAAGAGGCTGTCGCATTAGGACAGCCTCTTTTTGAGTATTAAGTTTGCAGTTTGTAGTTTTTAGTAAATGTTTTTTTTAATTTAAAGCCCTCTTCTACAAACTCCATACTACAAACTATAAACTCTTATTCTTTTCTGCCGACGCGATGACGGCGTTCATGGTGGCAGCGCGGAAGCTGCTTTCTTCCAGGGTCCGGACGGCTTCGATAGTCGTACCGCCTGGCGAGCAGACGTCATCTTTCAGGGCACCGGGATGGCGGCCTGTTTCCAGGACCATCTTGGCTGCTCCCAATACGGTCTGGGCCGCAAAGGTATAGGCCATCTGACGGGGCATCCCTTCGCGGACGGCGCCGTCGGCCAGGGCTTCGATGAACATATAGACGTAAGCCGGGCCGCTGCCGCTCAGGCCGCAGACGGCGTCGATGAGCTTTTCATCGGTCACGACGGCTTTGCCGAAGCTGGAAAAGATGGCGACGACATCGGCCGTTTCGGCTTCGGTCACGTTGACATTGGGCGATACGGAGGCCATGCCTTCGCCGACCATGGCCGGCGTATTGGGCATGACCCGGACGATTTTCGTTTCCGGACCGGTGTAAAAGGCCAGCTTTTCCAAAGAGATGCCGGCGGCGATGGAAATGAGGACGCTATCGGCCGGAAGGGATTCCCGGACGGCTTCCAGTGCCGATTCCATGATGTTCGGCTTGACGGCCATGATCAGGCCCCGGGACTGGCGTGCCAGTTCTTCCGGCGTGTCGACGACGACAGCTCCCGTTTCTTTGGCCAGGGCTTCGGCCTTTTCCTTGTGGATATTATAAAGATAGATATGGTCTGCAGCAATGGCATGGGCAGTTACCAGGCCTTTGACGATAGCCCGGCCCATATTGCCCGTCCCGCAGACACCGATTGTCTGGAACATAGGAAGCCTCCCTTTCCGATACGGACTTACTGTTTAGCGCCGACAGCATCCAAGGTCGCTTTAATCTTGGCAGCCAGGCCGTGGATCTTCTTCTTGGAAACAGAGCAGACAGCCAGGCGGATACCTTTGCCCAAGGGAACGAGGAAGATATTTTCTTTTTCCAGTTCATCGCAAACTTTCTGGGACCCTTCCATAGGGATCGTGATGAAGAAGCCCGAAATGTAACGCAAATATTTCAAGCCACATTCATCGGCTTCTTTCATGAACAAGTCAGCCCGTTCCTGAATGAGGTGGAAATATTTGGCCCGTTCCGCATCGAGTTCAGCGACTTTGGCCGGGTCCTTGCAGATATTGGCCATGACCTTCATGGCAGCGCTGTTGGAGTTCGACCAGGTAGCGCGGCTGGTATACTGGTTGATGGCGACGAATTCATCGGCAATATCCTTGTTCGGCGTGACGCAGATCATGGCGCCCATACGCTGGCCATACATGGTGAAGCCTTTACTGCAGGTGTAGGCGACGACGATGAGGACGTTGTCCGGCATGTTGCCGAATTTCTTGAAGAATTTGCGGCATTCATGTTTTTCGCCGCTGTAGTCGAGATAAGCGACGTCGGAGACGAAGATGATGTTCTTATCCTTGCCTTTGACGACATCTTTCAAGAAGGCCAGGACTTCGTCCCATTCCGAATCGGAGAGGCCGTAACCCGTCGGGTTGTTGGCCGGCGAATTCATGATGATAACCGTGTTGTACTGTTTGGCAACCATGTCGCTGACGTTGGCTTTGAAGCTTTCCATATTGAAATGGCCATCGGGCGTGAGCAGTTCAAATTCACGGAGTTTGCGGCCATTATCGTTGCACATGGAGCCGTAAGCCCCCCAATGCCAGTCACTGGTCAGGACTTCATCGCCCCATTCGGAATAGTTGTGAATGACGTGATGGAGGACACCGGAACCGCCGGACGTAGCGCAGGCGCGGATGTAGCCTTCCGGACGGGATTCACCGAAGCACTGGTCGATAGCGGCTTCCAAGTAATCGGGATAGCCCTGGATCGGCGCATAGGCGACGATTTCTTTCGGCGTCAAGGCTTTATAGGCTTTCTGGACGACGTCGAGCATGATGAGATTCCCATCTTCATCGAGCATGGAACCGACTGTCCCATTAATAACTTTATCTGCCCCCAATTTTTCGGTCAAAGCTACGGCACGGTTGTTAGCACCAAAAATCTTATCTTCAGCACTCTTCCCTTTTGCCTGCGGTGCGGCAACACTTTTTACCATATGAATCAACTCCCCTTTCTTATGTACATATACATTTATACCACATTCAAAATCGAAAGACAATAAACATATTGCATATATCTGTCATGTATTCAAAATACAAAAGGAATAACGCCTCCTGGACAATCAAAGTTAATCCCATTTGCTGTCCTAGCATAAAACGGTTGAAATTATATCATGACTCTCCTATAATAAAGAGTATATAACATATTTCGTGTTACTTTTATGCATTTTTTATTCTATGAAAAGAGGTCTTTCCCATGAATCGTGTATTACGTTTTGTATTAGCCGCTGTGCTGGCCTGCTCGGCCCTCATGCTGACAGCCTGCCAGGGCAGCCCGTCCGGCTCGAATGACAAGAAGACGTACAAAATCGGCGTCCTGCGCATCGACGACAGCCTGCCCCTCTATACGGCAGAAACAGAAAAACTCTTTGCCAAACACGGTGTCGACGTCCAGGTCATTGAATTCAGCTCCGCTGCGGACCAGCAAAAAGCCATGGAAGCCGGTGAACTGGACGGCATGATGACCGACATGATCGTCACGGCCTTGCTGAAAAAAGCCGGTACAGACGTCCGCGTCGTCGCCATGGCCCTCGGTGCCGTCCCCCAGGAAGGCCGGTTCCTCGTCGTATCGTCGCCGAACAGCAGCATTACGACGCCGCAGCAGCTGGCCGGTGCCTCCGTCGCCATTTCAGAAAATACCATGATGGACTATTTGATGAACCAGTATGAACAGGAACTGGGGATCCCGGCCGCCGAAGTCCACACCGTCCAGATGCCGAACCTGGCCCTGCGCACGGAAGCCGTCCTGGCCGGTAAAGATATCCAGGCCGCCATCCTGCCGGACCCGCTGGCAGCCTATGCCGTCCAGCAGGGAGCCCACGTCATCATCGACGATACGAAACTCCAAAAGAACTATTCCCAGTCCGTCGTCGTCCTGACTCAGGACATGATTGAAAAGCATCATGACGACGCAGCCCATTTCCTCGACGCTTACAATGAAGCGATCGAAAAACTGGACAGCCAGCCCGATGCCTATCGCGACATGGCTATGAAGAAGGCCAACATCCCGGCCGCCGTCGCCGGTTCGTACCGTACGCCGTCTTATACGGCCCACGCCCTGCCGACAGAAGAAGAAGTCAGCCGTATCATGAACTGGATGGTAGAAAAAGGCCTGTTGCCCAAGGCCTACAGCTATGACGAAATGGTCGCCCATGTCCAGTAATCAGCCAATGGCCGGACCGCTGCTGCGCTTAGACGACGTGGGCCTCGCCTATCACAGCCGCAGCGGCACCCAGTCCGTGCTCCAGCACATCTCATTCAGCCTCGGCCAGGGAGAGCACCTGACCGTCTCCGGGCCGTCGGGCTGCGGGAAATCGACACTGTTGCGCCTCATCGCCGGCCTGCAGGCACCGACAGAAGGGCAGATTTATTTTGCAGGCCAAAAAATGACCGCTCCCAGGCCGGACCTGGCCATCGTCTTCCAGGACTATGGCCTTTTCCCATGGAAGACGGTCGAAGAAAATATTCTCCTTCCAGGCAAGCTCCACGGTTCTCCCCTGGATAAGGACCAGCTGGCCTCCCTCTTGGACACGCTGGGCCTGACAGCCGTCCGCCATCACTATCCGGGGGAACTGTCAGGCGGCCAGAAACAGCGGACCGCCCTGGGCCGGGCCATGGCCATGCAGCCGAAGTTGCTGCTCCTGGATGAACCCTTCTCAGCCCTGGACCCGGACATGCGCCGTCAATGCCATGACCTCTTCCAACAATACATCGTAAAGAGTCAGACCGCGACGATTCTCGTCACCCACAGTCCGGAAGAAGCAGCGGCCCTGGGTGACAAGACCATCGTCTTCGCCAGGACAGGAGGTGTCATCGAAGATGTCCGGAAAAACAAGTAATCCCATCGATATGGCCCATCTCCTGCTGGCCTTTTTCATCATCGGCGCCTTATGGCAGGCGGCCAGCATGGTCCTGAACAAGCCCTTGCTGCCGGCACCGTACCGCGTCTGCCAGACCTGGTATGCCCTGATGACGACAGGCGTCCTCTGGCCGCACATCGCATCCAGCCTGTACCGCATGGCCTGCGGCCTGGCTTTGGCCCTGGTGACGGCCGTCCCGACGGGGATAGCCGCCGGCCGCAGCCGCCGCTGGGACGCCCTGTTATCGCCCTTCCTATATATATTCTATTCCATCCCGAAAGTCGTCTTCCTGCCGGTCATCATCGTCGTCCTGGGACTAGGCGATTTCCCGAAGATCTTCATCATCGCCATTACCGTCTTTTTCCAAATCGCCATCATGGTCCGCGACGCCGCCAAGGCCATCCCGGAAGAACAAGTCATGACCATGCGCTCCCTCTGCGGGACGAAATGGCAGAACTTCCGCCACCTCATCTGGCCGGCCTGCCTGCCGGGCATCCTGACGGCCCTGCGGACATCTCTGGGCATCGCCCTGGCCCTGCTGTTCATTACCGAAACGTTCGCCGCCTTTTCAGGCCTGGGCTACTTCATCATGAACCGCATGGAAGTCCGCAACTATGAAGAAATGTACGCCGCCATACTGACCCTGGCCGCCATCGGCATCATCGCCTACATGGCCCTCGATATAGCCGAACGGAAACTCTGCCCGTGGAAGAAGTAGCCGTCAGCGGTCAGCAGTTAGCCGTCAGCAGTTAATGACTATCACCTGTATGCGATATTGTAGGGGCTTGCACGTGGCAAGCCCGCTATGACTATGTGAGCATAACGTATGCTGATATATGTGCGTGTTTTCCTGCATCACCTGTCATGTATGATGGATATACCATTATTCCGAACGGGCGCCCCACGTGGGCCAATGTCAGTAAGTTAGCGTCTATCAAAAATATGAAGAGAGGCTGTTGCACG
>OFRZ01000533.1_pt1 | contig 34773 bp, 32 predicted proteins | sample 1543181 | NCBI WGS metagenome assembly OFRZ01 (sample SAMN04209245, study PRJEB22552) | human gut metagenome | biome: gut; material: feces | host: Homo sapiens | place: USA: Oklahoma | reverse complement strand
ACGCCGGGCCGACTCGCTTCGGATCGGGCTCTACACCAACTTTCTCGACACTACCTTATAAAAGTATATGGTAACCTGCTCCTATTAAAAGAAGGCAGACGTACTCAATGGCCTTTTTCGTTCTTCCATTGACGCAGTGTTAAACCATAAATTTTTAAATCAATAAGCAGCGCCCCAAACGACACAAGCACCAGTGACACGAAATTTTCCTGAAGCAGGCAATTCGTCGTAATTCGTTTAAGCACGCGGCCGCGAAATACAGCAAACTTAGCTCTAAAGCGAGAAGCACTCACTGTCAAAGGACAAATTTGGCCCCAGCCAAGGGTCGCCATCAAGGAAGAACTCTGGCCAGCGCTGCATGAACAGTACTTGCTCACGCTTCCAGCGACACATCTTTTCTTCGCTGGCCTCTTCCCTGCCGCGCGAGGTGAACTCGTAGTGGTACAGCTCAGCATAGGGCGTAAAGATGGTGCGGTAGCCCGCCTCCCACGCACGCAGGCAAAAGTCTGCATCGTTAAAACCGACGGCGAATTCCTCGTTATAGCCTCCGAACTGCTCAAATACGTCGCGTTGGACCATCTGGCAGGCGCCCGTCACGGCGCTGAAATTGCCCGGGCGCACAGCACGGGCAAGATAGCCCTCACGCTTTGCAAAAGGCATCTTTGTGGCCGCAAATTAAAAAACGCAATACCATGCCCATATCGATACGTCATATGCGGCCAGCGCATTCTATTGGTGTGGAAACCGGTTCGATTCCTTGATTTAAACCGAAGCCTCTACAGCAATTAATAACGCCTCCAACAACACCAGCACCAGAGGCATGCCAGCCGAATCATCATCGACGGTCTCAGAAAACTTCGCAACGGTTACCACGTCAGCCTTCGGCTCGATCGGCTTCTTAATAGCAGTCTCGGTGATAGTCGTCTTAGTTGCAACAACCGTGGGCGTTACCATGCCTATAACAGGCCTTGCGTGCCCACGACGCGCTTTCCAAGATGGTTGTCGACCAATCCGCTACAACCAGAGAACGCTGGTTCGGAATCTCAATCGTTCCATCACCTGCGTAGAGGGATCGTCGTCAAATCACGTATGCGGAAGAAAATGTCAAAAATCTTGGTTCTACGACAAATCTTTATTTAACAAATCGCAAGGACCGACAAGACGCATGAAGAAACCAACCAAGAGCTTCCTGAGACCTTCCAGCATTAAGCAGGTCGCGAACACAACCGTTGGAACAAGAAGTACCTGCAATATTCCCAGCCCAACGCCTACACGCGTAAAGGGAAACAGCGAGCTCCAAAGCCAACTTTGAATGGGCCCATAGTCAGAAATAAGGTAAGTAGCAAAACAAAGTTTTGCGATAGCGTTAACGAAACGGGAGGAAAAATGCGGCATTTTTAATTCAATCAACAAGACCGAGATTGCTATAGCTAACGAAAAAATAGACGCCGGCGAACCGAAAAAACCGTTATACAAATTCGCAAAGGTCGAGCCCAGCAAGCCATCAAAATGGAATTGACCATAAAACGAGATTGCAACTCCAGCAAAGGAAGCAATGCAGCAAGCAACCAAGCGCCGTATATCCACTGTTGTCAAATCTACAAACCAGCGAATATAGCAAACAAGAACACAAATTATAATAAAATCCACTAGTAGCCCGTCGATGGGAATCCAAAAGAGCGGCACATAGCGCAGGAATCCAAAGACAGAGACCAGAAAGACTATTAGATACAGATGTAGTTTCTTGCCCAACGCATGCAAAGCCGGAATTATAAAGGGCAGCAAAAATACAAGCCAAGCATAGACGGTCACAAACCACCAACTAGAACCAGTAAGAGTTGGTGCAAAAATATCTATCAAATTGGTTGGGCTTACTTGAATATCACCGCGAAGCATGAAGAAAAAACCCAGCGCAATACTATAAAAGAGAACCGTGCCTTCGATTGAAGCTATCTGTTTAACAGCTTGTTTAATGGAGTATCCGGCTTTCCCCGCAACAAACCAGATTGTTATGGCAACAAAGCAGCCGACCGCAGTTCTTCCAATTGGATAGAAAAAGATATTGTAGAAAAACCTAGTAAACGAACCAGGAAAAACGGAAACAGAATCAGCGTTGTGAACAACAAAATGATGAGCCATTACCGTCCACATAAGGACAATGCGAAGAAATTCGATACGGGAATCTCGTATTTTTACCAAAATGCCACCAAGTAAAAACAAAACCTAATAATACCTTGACCTAGAACCGTTCGAGAATCTCCTCGGCATTCTCTCGCAGATAGATATCTAGGTCCGGCAGGGCAAACTGCACGTAGCCTCTCTGTGGCGCCTGAATAACCTCTCTCTGAGAAGTTTGACTCTGGTGGGGCTACGAATAGAAAGTTGGACTGCGGGATGGTCGGGACTTGAGGTTAGCATGCGCTATTAGCGCCGGGCGATCTAGCCACTAATAGTCAAACGATTTTGACCAATCCCGGTCACCGAACGATGGCCGCCGTGCCTCCCCGCCGCCGCTACGCCGTTGGTGCCAACACCGGCGTTAGGAGAGCCATTGAGGTGAACAAGAGACAAGATGACCTACAGGAGATTATAGATGCGACGCTCCGGGAAATGGCCGCGGAGGGGGCGACGGGTTCGACCCATTGGCAGTTTAGCCCCCGCTGCAAATTGACCATTTGTGCTGGCTGCATTCTATTTTTCCTTCTTTTTTAAGTACTTGACTATATGTAGACCAGTCCTTATCCGTAATACCAAGTTCATCTTTAATTTTTCGCTTTGTATTAATGCCATCGCTAATTGCTGCGAGGATTTTCTCTTCGATATCAACCGTTTTTCCAGGTCCCTTTTGTATGGTATTAATCGCCAAGACCAATGAATTAAGCCTAATGACGCCTCGCGCTGTCAAATCAAATTCCTTACCATCGGATGTAACGGTTCCATCCTCAAAAATAAACACAAAACGCTCTAATGTGTCGGTTTTAAATGCAAAACGACCATGCGCGAGAGCATTTCTTATGTGATAAAACAAACTCATGTATTTGCTCGTATTGCCCTTCGAATTAACTTTCACAAACGCCATGCGCTGATCATCAACATTTTCGTAAAAATACTCATCTAAGTTTAGCTTTTTGCAGGTGCCCTCTAATTCTTTCTTGCTTCTTACCGCAAGCATCACATCGACATCCCTGCGACTAAATATAGCTTGATTTAGAGAAGTCTTTAAGCTTCGAATCCCTACCCAAGGGGCGGGCGCCCATTTATCAATCTCATTATTATTACGATTACTCTGACCAGGGCAGGGAGACTCAATCAGGAAAAAATGAACTACACGCATCCAATTAGAGTCTTCCAGAACCTGTTGCGGCAGGGGCTCGTTTAACCATGAAGTTCGAAGTATTGCCATGTCTACCTCCAGCTACAGCTTTGTAATCAACATCCCAATGCATTTCTCGACATTAGCAAAAATACTCCCGTACGAAAGGCTTCTTAAGAGTCTCAAGCATTTCAATCTGTCGTTTCATGTCAAATCGCATCTTTATATTCCTATCGTAAGTTATATCGAGAATTATCGGTTTATATAAACATGTATAAGCTTATCGCGGAATATCGTTTGTTTCGACCCGCTAAATCCAACATATAGAGACAGGCAATTACCGCAGGATAGAAAGCTGTTACACCCGTAAAAGTCATCGGTTCGTTCTAACAGACATGTTGATCGACCCATTACCCACTGCTTGAGGGAAATCGACCCCAACATGGTAAAGTAGTCGCAACAGGCAACCATGGAGGAACAATGCTCAGCATTCACTACGGCGACAGAGACGATGTGATTTATGACACGTCAACATTCTTTGATTACAGCTATTCTCCCTCTTGGCTGCAAGATCCCCTGTCACAGCGCATTATCAAATCTATTGATAGTGGCACTGTTCTTGGCGCAAACGCAATTGACACCAAGGTGCTTGGCGTTATTCCGCCAGAGAAACTATCAACGGGCACCAAAACACTTCTACTGATGCTCTTTATGCCTCAAAACCTCTACAACGCCTCAACCTGCGGAGATAATTGCGCCTATTGGATCTTGCGCATCGCCTCCAAACATGACATCACCATCAACCTCTACCATATGATGGATTTTGGCAAAGCGCGTTTTACAGCCCGTGTCATCAATTCCGGACAGATTGTTCATACCATGGATGAGCTTGTCCTTATCTCGGCAAAATGTCTGAGGGAGGCTCGAGCATGAGAGGGGAATACCAGCTGACCGTAAGGACCAATAAAGTTCAGGTCAAACTCACCATTCGCCGAAACCTCACCATCATCCAAGGCAAAAGCGCAACAGGCAAAACCACCCTGTTAGACAGCCTCCGTGCATACGAAAACCTGGGAGCCCAAAGCGGGATTATCGTTAATTGCGCAGCCCCCTGCCGCGTCATCGGCGGCAAAGATTGGGAAGCGCAACTCGGCCGCATCGATAACAGCATCGTGTTTGTGGACGATACGCAAAAATTCGTAAGGAGCCATGCATTCCAGCATGCAGCTCGACACAGTTCCAACTACTACGTCATCGTCGCGAGGGACGAATTGCCCCAGCTCCCCTATAGCGTGGATGAGATCTATGGCCTCAAAAACACCAACAGGGCCACAACAAAATATCCTGTCTACACACGCACGTACACTTCTATCTACCGCATTTACGGAGACGAGCTCTACGATGGAGATCGGCCAGAAGAAGTCATCGTCGAAGACAGCAATGCCGGCTATGAGTTCTTTAAAGTCCTGTGCGCCAAAAGTAAAATTCGCTGCGTAAGTGCCGGTGGCAAATCAAACATATACGAAACCGCTCTGAGCTCCCCAGCCCAAAAATTGCTCGTAATTGCAGATGGGGCCGCTTTTGGGCCCGAGATGCCCTATGTCTATTCGCTCAGAAGATTTAAGGAGATCGAGCTCTTTTTGCCGGAATCGTTTGAATGGCTTGTGCTGAGATCGGGACTCTTCAACGATGTCGAAACGCAAGACATGCTCCTTCATCCTGCCGATTTCATCGACTGCGAGAAGTTCTTCAGTTGGGAACAGTTCTTTACTAAACAGCTAAGGGAACTGACCAGAGACAGCTACCTAGCCTATAGAAAAGAAGCTCTCAATCCCGCCTACCTACAGCAACATGAGCTCAACACGATTGCTGAATCGCTACCCAAACTCGGAATCACTCCGCGCTAGATCGAGAAATACTCGCCCTCAGCGGATAAGTTCGGCCCCAACCACGGATCGCCCGTCAAGAAGAACTCCGGCCAGCGCTGAATGAACAGTGCCTGTTCACGTTTCCAGCGGCGCAGCTTTTCCTCGTTGGCCTCTTCCCTGCCGCGCGAGGTGAACTCGTAGTGGTACAGCTCGGCATAGGGCGTAAAGATGGTGCGGTAGCCCGCCTCCCACACGCGCAGGCAAAAGTCTGCGTCGTTAAAGCCAACAGCGAATTCCTCGGTATAGCCTCCGACTTGCTCAAATACGTCGCGTCGGACCATCTGGCAGGCGCCCGTTACGGCGCTAAAGTTGCTCGGGCGAACGGCGCGCTTATAGTAGCCCTCGCGCTTTGCCGAGAAGTCCTGGTTGGCATGGGCAAGTGCGCCACGCACGCCAACCAAAATGCCGGCATGCTGCACCAGATGATCGGCAAAGTAGAGTTTGGCGCCCACCACTCCCGCATCGGGACGCTGCAGATAGCTCATCATCTCTTCGATAAAGTCCGGGCTTATAACCTCGGTATCGTTGTTGAGCAGCAACAGGTAGTCGCCCTTAGCGTGCTCCACACCAAAATTGATGATCTGAGAGTAATTGAACTCGCCCGGCCAGTACACAACGCGCGCGATGCCCTTGCCTCCTGATGCTGAAGCCACGCGTTCCGGCAGGGTTTCGTAATACGCAAACGTATCCGGGGCTTCGCTGTTGTTCTCCACCAAGACGATCTCATAGTTGGCATACGTGGCCTTCTGGGCAATCGACATCACACAGGCATCGAGCGTCTCAACGTGGTCCTTGGTGGGAATCACAATGCTCACCAGCGGCGCAGGCTCCGGCAGCGCATAGCGCATGCGATAGACAAACGGCGTCTCGGTCTCCTCGACCGTTCCGCAAATGCCCAGCTCGTTAAAGTGACGCTGCAGCGCAAGGCGCCCGGCTTCAATAGCATACGGCTTGCTATCGGCAGAGCCATCGGCGGTCGACCCCGGATGAACGCGCCAGTGATACAGCACGTGCGCAACATGCTCAAACCGCGCGCCCGCCGCAAGGCAGCGAAGCGTCAGGTCGTAGTCCTGGGCGCCCGCAACGTCTTCTGGGGACATGCCAATGCGATCAATAAGCGCCTTCTCCACCATCAGGAAATGCGTCACGCAGTTATGGCTATAGAGCAGGTCAACGTTGAGTTTGGTCTTAAAGACCGGCTGGCCCCACTCCCCCGTTTTCTGGAACATGTCCTCGTCGCAGAACAGGACCTGGGGACGCTCGCCCTCGGCAGCCTTGTTCAGCGCGGAAACATACTGGAATAACGCGTCCGGTTCCAGAATGTCATCGTGGTCCAAGAACGCGATGTAGTCGCCCGTCGCTTGCTCGATACCTGCGTTGGTGTTGACCACAATGCCGCCGTTGCCGGGAAGTTCGATGCGACGGATGCGCTCGTCGTTGGCACCTGCCGCAAGGGCGGCCACCACATCCCATTCAGGCGAGGCATCCATAAGGAGCAGTTCCCAGTTGTCATAGCTCTGGGCTAGCACCGAGTCCAGCAGCTCACGCAGGTAGACCCGATCAGTCTTGTAGCACGGCACCACAATGCTCACGAGCGGCCTATAGGCAAAGGCCGCCGAAGCGACACGCTGGCACGCCAGATCGCCCGGCTTTGCGCGATGCTGCTCAAACCAACGTCGATAAGCTGCGTCGTCTGCGCGCGCGTCCTTCATGCGGTTCCAACTGTCATCGACCATGCCGTTGTACAGGCGACCATCCATGGCGCAAAACCCGCTCTGGATCTGCTCCGTGGGATCGCTCACAATCGCGACAAAATCTCGTATATCCTGAGGCATCTCAACGCTCAGATACGTTTTATTGACGCGGCAACCGTTGCGCTGCGGCACATCGACCTGCGACTCAAACACATGCACGGTAGCATCGATGGCATTCATATGCGTATCGAAGATCTGGAGCTCAGGTGAGCACTGGGGTTCTCCCGCCCAGGTAACCTCATAGCGCCACACCGCGCCGGCGTCTGCCGGTAAATAGCGAATGGCATCGATCTCGTTGCGACCGCAGCATTCGCCACGCTGCGCATCGCGGATAAGCGCGCACAGCGCAGGCTTTGCTTTGTAGTTAACCTTGGATTCCAGCTTGGCCACGCGGCTATCGAGGCGAATGGAGCCCAACCTTTGGCCACCGGATGCAAAAACGACATCCATCGACGAGCCATCCAAAAACGGAAGCACCAAGACGGCGAGCTCGCGCTCGTAATCGGAAACGGAAGGACAAAGCGCCAGTACACGGCCATGATCGACCGGGAGCACCAGCGACGGCACACAAGAACCGCTCGTCGTCGCATGGGCAAACGCCTGAGAGCCCTCCCGCTCAATAAGCGCGGCGACATCCTGACCGGCAAAACGAAGCAGCACAAACAGACGGCCCTGACTGCGGCAAAGTGCCAAACGCTTGATACTCATCTACACTTCTCGCTTTCCCAGGGCGTTCGCTGCCATGCGTTTGCAGGCACCCAGGCGCCCAAACCTTAAGACGTCATAATCGAACATGAGCTTTTTGCACTCACGGACATTGGGGGCCTTGCTGGTAAGCGCCGCGCGCACCATAGCAGCAACAGATGAAGCACATTGCGCGAGCGCAGCATCGCTACCCACGGCAGAACCGGCAAGCGCCGCGGCAACGGCAGCAAACACCTTGCCGCAGTCCGAGCCCAGCAACCTGAGCGCATCGTACAGCACCAGATCGCATAGGAAGTACGCCAGGTCATCGGCATGTTGAGCATCGAGACCGTCGCGCTGCCAGTCAGCCAGCACCGCGGAGTAAATCTTCACGTGCTCCAGCAGACGTGTCTCGTCGTCGTAGCGCATGGTGTCCATGAGCGAACCCTTGCGCGCCACGCGGTAGTCATACAGCTTGTTCGAGATAAGCGCGGTCTTGCGCGAACGACAGTACACGGCAAAATCGAAGACCTGGTCCTCACCATACTTAACGGTTTCGTCGAACACGATCCCGTTGCCCAGCAAAAACTCACGCTTGCAGGCGGTGCGCCATGCAAAGGGGCGAGATGCTTCCTTAAACAGCAGATCGGAGCTATAGCCTTCAAACGACACATCGCGCGGGCTCAGCACATAGTTAAGCCACGGATACCCCGCCTCCAGCGGATACGGGTTCGCGCCAAAGGTCAAAACGTCGCAGTCCTCGCGCTCAAAGGCATCGACGATCACGCGGCATGCATCGGGCGTAAAGCGGTCGTCGGAATCCAAGAACGCGACGATAGGCGCCGTGGACGCAGCGATGCCGGCATTACGTGCACTCGACAGGCCACCGTTTGGCTTATCGACCAGCGTAAAGCGCGCGTCCTTTTCGCAATAGGCAGCCGCAATATCGCGCGAGCCATCCGGCGAGCCATCGTTGACCAGCACGCCCTCCCAATCGGGCATGTCCTGCGCAAGCAGGGAGTCCAGGCACCAGGTCAGGCACTCCTCCACCTTATAGATGGGAACGACAACGGAAATCTTGGGGTTAGCCATAGTCACTCGCTCCTACTGTGCGACCGGAACGTCATCAGGGTGTGGGTTGTCGCCGTAGGTGCGCTGATACGTCAGCACGCGCCAGACCAGCGGCAGGCCGCCAATCTTAAAGTAATGCTTAAACGTATTGAGCTTACCCGGCTTCTTAAAGTCAAAGCGCGAATCGATATAGGCGCGGGGCGACTTGACCATCAGGCGCAAGTCGGTCTCGCCACGCGGGTCGAACAGCGACAGATCAAAGCGACCAGCATCCCAATCGGCCTTGAGCTCGGGCGAGGCCTTCTGCCAAAACTGCTCGCGCAGCTCATCGACCAAACGCTCGTCATTCCAACGATACGTATCGACCTTCATGCGCATTAAAATCCCCTGGAGCTGAGCCTTGAGCTCGGGGCGCTCATCCAAAAAGTGCTGCATCTCGGCATATTCGTCGCATACGCAAAACACCTTGTTGGGCGAATTAACGGAGCTCTTCTCGTTATCCTGGCGATAGCACAAAATGGGGTCCGCAATAAACGCGGCACGCTCGGCGCAAGCCCAAACCTTAAAGTTAAAGCCTGCGTCCTGATACGAGGCGCCCGGCGTGGAGAGAAAGCGAACCTGATTGTCGTTAAGGAACTCGCGTCGATAGATAGCCGACCAAATGGAAGGTTTGCGGTAGAAAATTCCCGGGCGATCGACGGGGCGATACGCGGCGCCCGGCATATGCTCGTCGATAATCCCAAACAGCTCACGGCGTTCGCTGGGCGTGGACCAATACAGGTAAAAGTCGCCCTTTACCACATCGGCATGCTCAGCATCGGCCTTGGCGACCAGCTTTTGGAGTGAATCCTCAAACATAAAGTCGTCGGACTCAAGGATGCCCACGTACTCGCCACGCGCCATCTCCAGGCCGCGGTTCATCGAGTCACCGTAGCCGCTGTTGGCTTTGTCGATCATCTTTACACGGGGGTCGCGCTCCATGTACTCGCGAATGATATCCGGCGAGCTATCGGTGGAACCGTCATTGATGCAGATGATCTCGATGTCCTTGAGCGTCTGAGTCACGGCAGAATCGAGGCACTCGCGCAGGTAGCGTTCGACATTGCAAATAGGGACAAGCAGCGAAACTTTAGGGGTATCAGAGTTCTGCAAGAGAACCTCCTGTTGGATAGCGTGTAACAGGGTTATTTTAGCAGCCGAGTTGCGGCGGGCGGCAGCGCTTGGAATTAGATAAAGCGCTCCAGGCAGGCTTTGAGACCGCGAGTCGAAAGATAGAACAGCGTGGCGTCTGCCATCGAAACGCCCGAGGTCGCCGCAACGAGCTTCTGGGCAACACGGCAAACGGCGCCCTTAGCAGGCATATCCGCCCACTCCGTTCCCAAAAACGTCGTAAGGTCCATGTTGACGCGAGCCGCCACGCGATGGAAGTCATCGGCATCCAAGCGCGCCAGGTCGAACACAATTAGGTCTAAAAACCAAGTTATCAGCTCGCCGGGGCACAGGTCCAAAAGACCGTAGGCCGCCCAGTCCTCCAAGACCTCCTCGAGCATTCTCATGTGGGCGTCAAGCTTTTTGGCGCGAGCCTCGGCACTGTTGAACTCGTGCGTCGCCGATTCACTCTCCATCACGTAGTGGTAGAACTTGTCCGGCATGACGACGGTCTTGCGGGCAAGCGCATAAGCCGCAAATTGGAAGACGACGTCCTCGCCCAAAGCCAAACCGGGGGCGAAGCGAATACCTTCGCGATTGAGCAGCTCGCGCGAAAAAGCCGCGCGGCAGGCATAGGGCTGCGCATGCGAATGGAACAGCAGTTGGGGATCACGGGCGCCGAAGGTGCCAGCTTTGGGGCTCATGAGTTGCTGGACGCGTTTGGGGGCAGCATCGGCAGGTTCGCAGACGCCGCCAAAAACGGCGGCCTCGGCATCCGCAGACTCCATGGCATGCAGCACGCTCTCGACCGTCTGGGCATCGATGTAATCGTCGGCGTCCACAAAAAAGACGGTCTCGCCCTCGGCAGCATCGATACCGGCATTTCGAGCGCACGAGACGCCCGCGTTTTCCTGGTCAATCACCAGTACACGATCGTCGGCCTGCGCGATCTGGCGCAACGCGTTCAACGAATCATCGGTCGAACCGTCGTTGACGCAGACAACCTGAATCGAGCGCTCGGACTGGGCCAACAGCGAATCGAGGCATCGCTGAATGGAGCGCGCAGAGTTGTAAACGGGGACGACAATGGTAACTTTAGGACACGAGGCCTCTCCCATGCCGACCTACCCCCTCAGCGATTCGATGAGGAAGGCGGCGACCACGCCTGGGCCTCCAACCGAGGCGTAATACTTAGCACGCCCCAAGGCACCATCCGTCGCAAAACTCGGATGCTCGTCAACCCAGCCCTCGGGATCTTTGAGGATGGCAGCGAGATTTGCGCGCTTCCACGGTTTGAGGTCGTCAAGCAAAAACTCCCCCGCGTCCAAGGCCGCCTGAAATTCCTTAGCCATCTGAACCAGGAACTCCTTATAGAACTTAGGCGCCAGGCGCACGTAGTTCCACATGTATGAATCGTACTTAATGAGCTGGTTGAACTTGAGCATGCGCGCGACATCGCCGCTTGCGTGGCCGCGGGCATAATCCTCTCGAATCCAACGCTCAATCTCGGCATACTCGGTATTGACGCAAAAGACCTTAGCCGAAGAATTGACCGAAGAATTCTCGTTGTCCTGGCGATACGACAGCACGGCATCATGCAGGTAAACAGCCTTATCGGCGCACGCAATCACCTTAAAGGCGAATGACGTGTCCTGAAAGGATGCCCCCGGAGTCGGCAGGAACGTAATGCCGTTGCGCTCAAGAAAATCGCGACGGTACACGGCCGACCAAATCGACGGCTTTTGCTTAAAGAACTGAGTCGTATCGCTCGGGTGCACCGGCTTGCCACAGTCCTTGGCTTTAAACATCTCGTGCAGCGAACGGCGCTCCTCGGGCTTAGACCAGTAGAAATCAAAGTTCGCCTTCGCAAAGTCGGCATTATTGCTATCGGCGGCCGAGACAAGCTTTTCGAGTGCGTCGGGCGCCATAAAGTCATCGGACTCCAAGATGCCAACGTACTTGCCACGCGCCATCTCCAGACCGTGGTTCATCGAGTCGCCGTAGCCACTGTTGGCCTTGTCGATCATCTTGACGCGCCCATCGCGCTCCATATACTCGCGGATAATCACCGGCGAGTTGTCGGTCGACCCGTCGTTAATGCAGATGATCTCAATATCCTTGAGCGTCTGCGCCAGGGCGGAATCGAGGCACTCGCGCAGGTAGCGCTGAACATTGTAAATGGGAATAAGCAGCGACAGAACAGGGCTGCCAGAGGCGTTAGTAGACAAATGTGCTCCTTAGGAAATACCTGTCGTTTCATGGTATCAAAGGGCCAGCGCGCCAGCGGGCGTTTATATAATCTATGGAGCCTCTTGCGGGCAAAGCAGCCCCACATCATGCGGCGGGCCCATGGCAGGTTCCTGCGTTTTATTCAAAGCTTGCCGTCAAGGTGCGCCGAGCCTTTACAATAAGACAGTCCCAAGGACGTATTCGATAGCTTCCGCGCAGCACTCGCCCGCCGCGCGTGAAAGGATATATTGCCCCATGCCTTCAACCCTTCCCGCCCCCATCGATAAGCTCGCCATCGTTGTCGTTACGTACAAGCGCCAGGAGCTCTTGGCCAACTTGTTCGACTCCATGACCGAGCTCACGGCAACGCCCTGGCGCATCGTGATTGTCGATAACGAGAATTCACGCGAGACCGAGGCCATGTGCACCGCATTCAACGAGCGCCTGGCCAACCTGTGGGGCATCGACACCGAGCAACCTGACGCGCAGGGCGGCACCGACCGCGTTATCTACGCGCCGCAGCTCGAAAACGGCGGCGGTGCGGGCGGCTTCTCCGCAGGCACTAAATGCGCCTACGACCTGGGCGCCCAATGGTTCTGGGTGATGGACGACGACGTGCTCGTCATCCCCGAAGGCATTGAGCGTCTTGCCAAGTGGACCGACCGCTACGATGTCATCCAGGGTTCGCGCCTGGACTTTGACGGCGGCGCCTTCTTTTGGCAATACCAACTCATCCTTTCGCTCGGCATTCCCAACCCAGTCGCCAAGTGGGACTTGGGTCCAGAGGGTTATCGCGCCATGAACCAGCTGTGCTTTGAGGGCGGCATGTTCTCGCGCCGCGTGGTCGACAAGATCGGCCTGCCCGATGCGCGATTCTTCATCTACGGCGACGATGCCTGCTATGGCTACGTGGCCAGCCAGCACTTCCCCGCCGCCGTTGTGGCCGACCTGGTGCTCAAGCGCGCCCGCGCCGTCTCAAACTGGGATATCGCCGGCAAGCGCCAGCTCAACTCCACGAGCGACACCAACCGTTACTACATCATGCGCAACCGCGGCTATCTGGCCCGCTACATGCAGATTTACGGCGACTATCACCCCGTGCTGTTCCGTCTGGGCAACGCCGCGACCTTCTGCAAAGAGTTCATCCGCTTGGCTGCGGTCGACAAATGCTTTAAGACCGGTATTCCGGCGCTGCGCCGTGGCATGAAGGACGCCCGCAAGATCATCAAGGACCCCGACTGGAAGCCCATGCCGCCCATGAAGGACACCGAGTAACGGAAGCCGGAAACACCTCGGCGCTTAAAGCCGCTGGCACACCGTAGCCACATGCTGCCCATCAAAACCGAACCCCCAGCGCATGCGACCCACGCCGGGGCGCGGCACACGGATTTCGTCGATGCCGTCGCGCTCTATGTCGAGTAGTGACTGCACGGCCAGCAATTCCAACCCTAGCGCATCCACATCGGGGTCATACATCATGTTGATCGTTATCAGCGGACGTTCATCGAGCATACCGATCGTATCGGCTATGTCGAACACGGCGCCCGTTGGAAAAACCTGGATGTCCCAGCGATCCGCGCCACACTTTCGCCTCGAAGCAGGATTGGCATAGCCCGGCAATCCAAAGCAGAGTCCTTGCAAGAGTAGGTGATATGGCAGCGGTGTATCTGGGTCGGTCCCACCGATTCCCGCATCCCCCAAGATGCGGCTTAGCGCCCGCCTCACGGTATCCTCGTTCCCATGGCACAGCCCGTCGCGAAACGCATCGACGTCTCGAATGTCTTCTGCAGCGCACTCAAACCACTCAATAATCACTAGACGCAAGGCCTGGCGAAGCTCGTTATTGGGCAATCGCAAAGCACGGAGGCAATCGCCATGCTCTGGCTCCTCAGTCATATCCGTCGTGAGAAAACCGGACAGATACAGCGCTGTCCACATGCCATCGTCAGGCGAGACATCTGGCTCTGCTGTGCCCAAACAAAGCGGAGCCTCAGCGCACCCATGGGCCTCGAGCAAATCAAACAAGACCGAAAGGCGGTCGAGATTCCACCCGGCAACTACCCTACTCAGGCAATCGGCATATCCATACAGATCAGCACGCACAGGCGCCGTGCAGCCTCGGTCCAGAAAACCGATCACACGCGCTGGATTCGAGCAATAATCCCTACCAAACCGATATCCCTCGAGCCATTCACGCGCATCATCAAGGTATTCCTCGCGCCCAGCATGATTCAACAGAGCCTGGACCTCGGTATCCGAAAAGCCGAACCAACGGTCACACCACGTCGAAAGCGGCGTCGTCAGATAATACGAGCAGCCGTGCAAAGAAAGCGCCGCTTCGGCAGGGCCGGGACACTCCCCCATCAGACATGCAAAGCGTAGCGAATGGCCCGCGGCAGCAATGGCGTCAAACAGCACACGGTCAAGTAGCCCTGCCGGATCGGCGCCGGAAGCGCCCCTCGCGCTCGCACGGCCCAACCACGCCGCGTCATACCCATCAACGAGCAATACAACCTGTTCATCGCAGGCCATCTCCAGCAGCTCAATGAGCACACCGAGCACCGAGTCAACCTCGTCCGCGCTCGCCACACCACGCGCGACACGTTCGATGTGACGCACCTTATCTCGAGCTAAATCAGGAGCCTCCAAGAGCGCCAACAAGCGAGCGCACTCGCCCGAAAGGGCATCGCGCACGACGTCGGCAATAGCGGCACCACGCCTCGCAGCGGCAGAAAAGTCCAGCGATATCACCGGATAGCAAGCATATTCATCCCGATAGCGCCCACCGTCTGCATCCCAAATCTGAGCATTGGCAAACAAACGCTGATCAGCGCGACCAACCGCTGGACGCTCCAGAAAAGCCCTGAGCGTCGACAAGTTCATGCTTTTGCCAAAACCCTCGGGTCGACAGCACACCACAACGGACGCGTCGCAGTCCAACACATCGGCAATAAACATGGTCTTGTCGACCAGCGTGCAGCAACCAAGAGCCTCCGCATAGTCGTGCATGCCAATGGGCAAAGCCGCATCGTCGGCACAGCCGATCAAACGCACGCCAAAGCCAGCAGCACAATCAACATTTGCCTGTTCAGACACCAAAACGTTCCCCCTAAATCGCAGCACGATGCCAATTGTAATGACCGCATCGCATGTACCGATGTCGCCGCGCAAACATATCGGGCAACGGTAGTAACAAGAGGTGTGAGGGGGCACAATTAATCGTTGCACAACAAAACGGGGCCCGATACATTCGCACCGGACCCCGTCCCGACTCTTTAGTTATCTGGCAGCCGAGAGGCTACTCCTCCGAGCCGTCCTCCCCAGAAGCCTTCTTCTGCTGATCGAGCTTATGCTTACCACTTACGATAGACGTAGCGCCCAGTGTGGCCAAGCTTGCACTGGCAAGGCTCGCCATAACGATAAGGTCGCCCGTCTTGGGCATGTTACCGCCAGATGACTTGGTCGTTGTAGTCGTCGTGGTGGTCACCTTTTTGGAGTCATTTTGCTCCTGGTTCCGGTTGTCAGTGTTGCCTTTACCGTTGTCCTCGCCCTGCTGCTTTCCGTCCTTGGTCTTGCCCTTGCTCTCGTCCTTCTCCTCAGATTCAGACTTCTTATCCTCGTCCTTCTTCTGTTCGGACTTGTCGCCCTTCTCCTCAGAGCTAGAACCCTTATCGGATTCGGTCTTCTCGGAAGCCTTGTCCTTGGAGTCGTCCCTTGTGGCCTCGGTCTTTTCCGTGGAACCCTGATCAGAGTTGTCCTTGTTCTGGGCCGAGCCGTTATTGACGCCAGCCATCAGCGAAGAACCCAGCGTAGAACCAAGCTGCACGGAGAAAGAAGGCTTCTTGTCCGGCGAAGCAACGGGAGCGTCCGGGGCCTTATTCGAGTCGTCCTTGGAAGCATCGGAATCAGAAGCGGCGCCAGTGTTAGAGTCATTGCTAGAACCAGTATCGGCGGAAGAATCGCTCGAGCCAGTGGAAGAGTCAGAGGAACCAGCGTCGGTCGAACCAGAGGCGGCGCTGCCCGTATTGCCGGCAGAGCTTGAAGACGAATCGCCCGCAGCAGAGCCGTTCGAATCGGAGCCGTTCGAGGTAGAGCCGTCGTTGGTAGCGCCACCAGCAGAGCCATTACCGTCAGCATCGGTCGAGGGCGCATCCATCCTGTCATCGTTGACATCGTCACTCGAGCCGTCATTCGAATCAGGTGTCTGCGAGGGAGCCGGCGTAGGCTCGGGCTGCACGGGCGTCGCAGCGGCAGCCTCATCCTCGGCGATATAAGCCAAGCAGTCCTTCAGCTCATTCTTATAACGGTTCTTCCAGCCCTCATGATACTGGGGCTGACTCGAATACTTGGTGGCGACATTGTTGACCACGCCATTGGAGAGCGCCGTCACAAACTCACGGTCAGTCATATCATTAGAAAGATTCGCCCAGCGGAAGAAGTCCCTGCAGCCACCGGTGCCACACATGTTGGTGATGCTCCACACCATGCCCTTGACGCAATCGGCACGGCCCGAAATATCAATACCAAGGCCGCTCTTGAGCCACGCCTCGGTCACCGCATAGTACGAGTTGTACGCATACGCATCCTGCAGAGCCGAAAACTCAGCAGGGTCGATGTTATAAGCGCCCTGGAAGGCCTCCTGCGCAATACGGCCCAACTCGGTGGGCTGGCCGTTCTCGTACATGGCATTGCTCATGTTGGAAATCTCGCTGCCGCGATCAATCGCATCCTTGAGCATGCTGTATTTTTCGGGGTTGTAGTTGTAGGCCTGCTTCATAAACGGGATGAGCGACCAACGACGGTCGAACTGGTAATAACCCAGCGCGTTGTAGCCGTCACCATACGAAAAGCCCTGGTTATAGTTGCCATGGCTCTCATATTTGGTGAAGTACTTCATCTCGGGAGTCACGTTGACAAACGAAACGCCCTGGACCGACCTCAGCACGCCCGAGAAGGACTGTTGGGTGTAAAGACCCTTATCGATATCGGTGGCATCCGAGGCAACGCCCGGCGTGGGCTCCTCGGCAGCGGCGGGTGCCGGCGCGGAAACGGCGCCAAACGAAAGAGCCAGCGTCAGACCCGCGACAATAGCAGAATGCTTGGGCTGCATAAGATCCTCCCTGCATTGGTGTAGATAAAGTGCAGCTTGCAAAGATAGAATCAGTATTGCAGCTCGTCCGTTGTTGCACAACAACCCCTCGGTAAACGGCAACAACCTTCCGCGAAATCTTAAGGAATTAAACAAACTGGTCGTCGGGCGCCATCAGAAGCTCGCCGTATCGCTCCATCAGCCCGTCCCTCAACTGACAGAAAGCGGGGATATAGACGTTCAAGATGCGCTGAATCAAATCTTGAGCGAGCTTGTTGTCGTAGATATGGACGTTCGTATTGCGGTCTCTGAGCATGTCTAGCCAGGCCGCCTCATCAATAAAGTCGTAGAATCGGTACGACTCCTTCAAGATGGCACGAGGAGACCCCGACGCGGCAAGCGTGGCGCCCTCATACTCGAGCAGACGCTTAAGGAGCTTCCAGCTCAGTTCAAATTGAAGATTGAACTTATTAATCAATCCACTCTGAACAAAATCATTGTTGAGATCCTGATTGGGCGCATCCTCAAGATTCGCCAAGGCGCTAACAAAGTTCTCATATTTTTTCATACAGAATCACACCATCCCTGGCAATCTCATCGAGCAATTGCTGCGATAGGGACTCGTCGAGATTGACGACATCTACATCTAAAAGAGTATCAAGATGTTCCTCGATCAAATATGAGAAACGGCCGAAATCCCGGCAACCTGCTACGGCGATGTCAATATCGCTCTTGGGCAAGTTGTCGCCTCGAGCACGAGAACCAAACAACACGACCTTCTCGGCGTCACATTCCCGAGAAAAAACTTCGATTTGCTTGTACACCTTGTCGAGAGATGTCATTTGCAGCCCTTACAGCTTAATGTCAAAGTTGATCTCAGGGACGGCGGCCAGGTCGGCCAACGTCACGCCGTCGACGTACTTTTCGATTACGTCGTCCAGACCGCGCCAGAACTTGACGGTCGAGCACAAATCGCTGCGGGTGCAGCTGTTGTCGATGCCATCGCACGCCACCGGAGCCGTGCTGCCCTCGACGGCACGCAGGATGTCGCCGGCGCGCACCTCGGCCGGGTCCTTCGCCATCATGTAGCCGCCGCCCTTACCGCGCACGCTCCTAAGCAGGCCCGCCTTCATGAGCGGACGAACCAGCTGCTCCAAATACTTTTGTGAAATATGCTCGCGGTCAGCGACCTCGCGAAGGGCAATCTTGCCCTCGGCGTCACCAAGCGCTGCGATATAGATCATCAGACGGAGGGCATAGCGGCCCTTAGAAGAAATGAGCATACCTACCCTCTCATCGTAGCCGAGACAAAATACCAGGCTTGTTTGTCCCAAATCTTATGCACGCGGGGCAAACAAGCCTGATTATTATGTCCCACATCTAAAAAGTCGAGTGGATTAGTCGGGTTTTCCCTTGACTAACGCCGAACCCATAGTAACTTTATTCCGAGAAGATTCCTAGGGTTTAGTACACCTATGAGTACACCATATACAGAGAGGGACAGCATGAGCGCAAATCCGCTGCTTTCCATCGAAGGTCTGACCGCCTCCGTGGACGAGAAGACCATCCTCCACAACGTCAACCTCAACGTCGCCGCCGGCGAGACCCACGTTCTGATGGGACCCAACGGTGCCGGCAAGTCCACCCTCGGCCACCTGGTCATGGGCGACCCCGTTTACACGGTCAACGACGGCCGCATCGTCTTTGACGGCCAGGACATCACTGAACTCACCACCGACAAGCGCTCGCGCGCCGGCCTGTTCCTGAGCTTCCAGGCCCCGGTCGAGATTCCGGGCGTGCCGCTGTCGAGCTTTTTGCGCGCCAGCATCGCCGGCCGCCCCGGCCTGGAGATGAAGGGCAAGGAGTTCCGCCGTCGCGTCAAGGAGCTCGCGGCAGAGCTCAACATGGATACCGCCTACCTCAACCGCGAGCTGGGCGTGGGCTTCTCGGGCGGCGAGAAGAAGAAGGTCGAGATGCTCCAGCTCCTGCTGCTGCAGCCCAAACTCGCCATCCTGGACGAAACCGACTCCGGCCTGGACGTCGACGCCCTTTCCACCGTCAGCCATGGCATGGACGCCTACCGCAAGAGCTGCGACGGCTCCATGCTCATCATCACGCACAACACGCGCATCCTGGAGCACCTGGATGTCGACCGCGTCCACGTTATGGTCAAGGGCCACATCGTGCGCGAGGACGACGCCTCGCTCATCCCCTGGATCGACAAGAACGGCTTTGAGACCTTCGAGCGCGAGGCCGCCGAGCAGCGCGCCCAGGCCGAGGCCGCCGCTGCCGAGCAGCAGGCGTAAAGGGGCGACGCAATGACCAAGAACCGCACCGAGGTCGCGGACATCGACCGCAGCCTCTACGACTTCACCTATGGCGAGGAGGGATTCGAGCGCCTCGACGCCGGCATCACGCCTGACATCGTGCGCGAGATCAGCGCCAAGAAGGACGAGCCGCAGTGGATGCTCGACCTGCGCTTAAAGTCCCTCGAGATCTTCAACCGCTTCCCCGACCCGACGTGGGGTCCCTCCATCGAGGGCCTGAACATGGACAACATCGTCACCTACGTCAAACCCAACACCGACCAAAAGCACGACTGGGAGTCGGTGCCCGACGACATCAAGAGCACCTTTGAGCGCCTGGGCATCCCCGAGGCCGAGCGTAGCTACCTGGCGGGCGTCGGCGCGCAGTACGACTCCGAGCTCGTCTACCACAACATGCAGGACACGGCGTCCAAGATGGGCATCGTCTACTCCGGTATTGAGGAGGCCCTGCACGACCCGCAGTGGGAGCCGCTCATCCACGAGAAGTTTATGACGCTCATCCCGCCCACCGACCACAAGTTTGCGGCCCTGCACGGCGCCGTGTGGTCGGGCGGCTCGTTTGTCTACGTGCCCAAGGGCACCAAGCTCGATTTTCCGCTGCAGAGCTACTTCCGTCTCAACGCCAAGGGCGCCGGTCAGTTTGAGCACACGCTCATCATCGTCGAGGACGATGCCGACCTGCACTTTATCGAGGGTTGCTCCGCGCCCAAGTACAACGTGGCTAACCTCCACGCCGGCGCCGTCGAGCTCTTTGTGGGCAAGCGTGCGCACCTGCGCTACTCGACCATCGAGAACTGGTCCAAGAACATGTACAACCTCAACACCAAGCGTGCGCGCGTGGACGAGGACGGCGACATCGAGTGGATCAGCGGCTCCTTCGGCAGCCACGTGGGCTACCTCTACCCCATGAGCGTGCTCAACGGCCGCCGCGCCCGTTCGAGCTTTACCGGCATCACCTTTGCTGGCGCCGGACAAAACCTCGACACCGGCTGCAAAGTCGTGCTCAACGCGCCCGAGACCTCGGCGACCGTCGAGACCAAGGGCATCTCCAAGAGCGGCGGCATCCAGACCTTCCGCAGCTCCATCGTGGCCACGCCCAAGGCCGAGGGTTCCAAGGCAACCGTGAGCTGCCAGTCGCTGATGCTCGACGACCAGAGCCGCTCCGACACCATCCCGGCCATGGATATCCGCGCCAAGAACGTCGACATCGGCCACGAGGCTACTATCGGCCGCATCGGCGACGACAAGGTGTTCTACCTGATGAGCCGCGGTATCTCCGAGGAGGAGGCCCGCACCATGATCGTCAACGGCTTTGCCAACCCGGTCTCCAAGGAGCTGCCGCTGGAGTACGCCGTCGAGATGAACAACCTGATCAAGCTCGAGATGGAAGGAGCGATCGGATAATGAAACAGACCACGAACACCGCTGCTACCACACTTGAACAGGTCAATGCGATGCCTGCGGCGACATGGGGCTGGCTTAAGATGAACCAGACCAAGCTCGAGCTTTCCGACGAGCTTGCCACCGCTCCCGCCGATGCCGTTGAGGTCGAGGGCTTGGACGAGCAATTTGCTGGCGTGGCAGACGCGTTCGACGCCGCCATGGACGCCATGGCCGAGCGCTTCCCCGAGCGCCGCGCCTCCGCCCCGGGTGATGCCGCCGACCGCGCCCGCATCACGCCCGAGACCGAGCTCGACGTGCCCGCCACCTCCGTCTACCAGGCCGGCGCCATCAAGCTCGAGGAGGAGCTCTCCCCCGCCGAGGCCTTCGAGACCGGCATGGGCGAGGCTGCCTACACCTACCTGGCCAACCACGCTACCAAGTGCATCGTCATCGATGTGCCCGCATACAAGCACGCCACGGTTATCGTGCGTGTTAGCGGTGTCGATGCCGCCGCGGCCATCGCCGCCATCGACGTCGTCGCCCGTCCGCAGGCAACGCTCGATCTACATATTGCCCTAGACTCCCCCGTTACCGGCGAGGGCGTCGTGGGATCCGTGCTGCGCGTGTGCGCCCACGAGTACGCCACCGTCAACGTGACCTGCACGCAGACGCTCGACGACAGCTGGATCGCACTCGACGACACCGGCCTGTTCCTGGACGAGGGCGCGCGCATCAACGTGCAGCACACCGTCCTGGGTGCCGGTGCCAGCGCCACCGGCCTTGCCGGCGACCTGCTGGGCGATACCGCCAAGGTCACCATCGATACTGACTACCTGGGCGCCCGCGAGCAGGTGCGCGACTTTAACTACGAGCTGCGCCACCGCGGTCGCAAGACCGAGTGCGAGATCGACGCCAACGGCGTACTGACCGGCACGTCCAAGAAGATCTACCGCGGCACCATCGACCTCGTGCACGGCTGCAAGGGTGCAACCGGCACCGAGCGCGAGACGGTGCTTTTGGCCAACAAGGGCGTCGACAACAAGACCGTTCCCGTCATTCTCTGCGACGAGGACGACGTCGCCGGCAACCACGGCGCCACGATCGGTCACGTCCGCGACGAGCAGCTGTTCTATCTCGCCTGCCGTGGCCTTGACCAAAATGCCGCCGAGGACCTGTTCGTCCGTGCCAAGCTGGAGGACGCCGCGCTTTCCGCCACCGACGAGCGCACCCGCGCCGCCGTCGTCCGCTTGGGCAACAACCTGATCGACAACTTTGAAGAGGAGCTCGCATGATCGACACCGAGCACGTTAAATGCGACACCTGTACTGCCCCCGAGCCCATGGAGCTCGACGCCAGCGACGAAGCTTCGCGCGGCTGGCCCACCGTGGACATCGAGACCAACCCCTACAAGGGCCAGTTCCCGCTGTTCCAGCAGCACCCCGAGATCGCCTTCCTCGATAGCGCCGCCACCGCGCAGCGCCCTGCCTGCGTGCTCGACGCCGAACGCGACTTCTATCAGCGCATGAACGCCAACCCCCTGCGCGGCTTGTACTCGCTGTCCGTCGAGGCCACCGACGCCATCGCGAAGGTCCGCCAGCAGATCGCCGACCTCATCGGTGCCTCACAGGCCGACGAGGTCGTCTTCACCCGCAACACGAGCGAGTCGCTCAACCTGGTCGCCAAGAGCTTTGCACCCACGGTGCTCGAGCCCGGTGACGAGGTCGTCATCACCATCATGGAGCACCACTCCAACCTGATTCCGTGGCAGCAGGTCTGCCGCGAAACCGGCGCCAAGCTCGTCTACCTCTACCCCACCAAGACCGGCCAGCTCACCACCGAGGAGGTTCTTGCCAAGGTGGGTCCCAAGACCAAGATCCTGGCCGTGGGTCAGGTTTCTAACGTGCTGGGCGTCGAGAACCCGGTCAAGAACTTCGGCAAGCTCGTGCACAAGTACGGCGGCTATCTGGTCGTCGACGGCGCGCAGTCGCTGCCGCACATGCCGGTCAACGTGGCCGATCTGGGCGCCGACTTCTTTGCCTTTAGCGCGCACAAGGCCATGGGCCCCATGGGCATCGGCGTGCTGTGGGGCAAGATGGACCTGCTCAACGCCATGCCGCCCATGCTTACCGGCGGCGAGATGATCGACTCGGTCACCGAGCAGGACGCTGTCTGGGCGCCCGTCCCCGAGAAGTTCGAGGCCGGCACGCAGGACGCCGCCGGCATCTTCGCCACGGGCGCGGCGCTTGATTACCTGGTCAACACGGTGGGTTACGAGAACATCCAGGCCCGTGAGAAGGCACTCGTCCACTACCTGATGGGCGAGCTCATGCAGCTCGACTTTGTCCAGATCATCGGCTCCATCTATTGGGACAACCATCACGGCGTCGTCAGCTTTAACGTCAAGGGTATCCACCCGCACGACGTCGCGAGCATTATGGACATGGACGGCGTCTGCATCCGCGCCGGTCACCACTGCGCGCAGCCGCTGCTCACCTGGCTGGGCGTCGAGAACCTCGCCTGCTGCCGCGCCAGCGTGGCCTTCTACAACGACAAGGCCGATATCGACAAGTTCATCGCCGGCCTTCATCACGTTTGGAGCACGTTCAATGGGTAATCTGTACACCTCCACCACGTTTATGGAGCACAACTCGCACCCCGACTACAAGTACGAGATGGATGCTCCCACGCACGAGCACGACGGCATCAACCCCAGCTGCGGCGACGAGCTCACCCTGCAGCTGCGCGTCGAGAACGGCGTGATCGAGGAGGCCTCCTTTACCGGCCACGGCTGCGCCATCAGTCAGGCCAGCGCCGACATCATGGCCGACCTCATCACCGGCGAGACCGTCGAGGAAGCTCACCGCCTGGCAGAGCTCTTCCTCGCCATGATCCGCGGCGAGCAGCTCTCCGAGGAGGACCTGGAAGACCTGGACGAAGCCGCCCAGCTCCAGGACATCTCGCACATGCCCGCCCGCGTCAAATGCGCCGAGCTCGCCTGGCGCACCCTCGACGGCATGCTCACGGGACAAAATAATCAGTAGTATTTGTCCCAAATCTTAAGAATTTTGTTGGCCGAATCGCTTGACAAGAGTGGTTCGGCCATTTTCTATTCCGAGCCCTCAGCCTGAGCATTCACCCGAACATAAGCGCGCACGATACGAGAGACGGTACTCTTGCTGATTCCCGTATATCGTTCGATCTCGCGCACCGTGTAGCCGACATCGTGCAGGGCGAAAATGATTCCATCTCGCCGCGAGGGCGCTACGGTCTTGAGTTCGTTGAGCGGCACGCCCAGGCGCTTCGCCATCTTGTCGGCAAACGCACGCCGCTCCCACTCTGTCTCATCCATATCGTGAATCACCGGATCGGAACCATCGGGCATCGACAGAGAATAATCCAGAAACCCCTTGGCAGACTCAAAGAGCTCAAGCACACAAGAAGGGTCCGAAAATCCCCTCGTCGTATCGTTGTCATACGCTCTCAGATACTCGGCAAAGCTGCTCCAGGTATAACGCTCGATCAGGGCGATACCCGCCTCCTGCGGATTAGCGTGAACATAGCGAATGGCAGCCATTAGATAACGGTCGGTATCGAGCGAGCGCCGGTCAAAACGGTTCTGGAACAGATGACCCGTGCGCCCCGTGCGCTTATTGAACCGCCGCGCGTACGTCAAAAGCAGCCGGTGCATCGCCGCGCTCATCACGTCCTCGTAATCTGCAAGCACCAGATGCACGTGATTGCCCATAAGGCACCAGGCGATAACCGTCACGCCCGCCTCGCGGCAGCACTCGCGCATCAGCTCCAAAAACTCCCACCGGTCTTCATCGCCCTCAAAGATGAGCTGCTTGCCCACACCGCGGGCACAGACATGGTAAAAGCCGGTAACCGTTCTCCAAACGCGCTGCATGGCGCTCCCTTCGCCGGGATCTGATTGCCATCCAATACAGCACGATTGAAGCGTGCCATCAAAACATTCACGCAAAACAATACACTCGCGCGGCCAAAGGCAGTAAACGGGCGGCGAACGGCACCGTTGCAACAGGTCAACCCCTGCAACGCTTACAAGAGCTGACCAAAAGCTTGCCCAAGACGAACCCCCTCTACGGAAGTTCGCGACCACAGAACATATAGTTAAACCGTTTCAATTAAAACTTCCGGACTTCTCGCTACGAAAACTGAGCCGTTCGCCGAATATTCCGTGCAATTCGCGGTATTATAAGGGCTGCATGTCATGTCCCTTTCGAAGGGTCGCCCGGCAATCGCCAGCCACGACCCCCAGACGGGACGCCAACACGATAGAGAGGAGAGGCATGCAGTACTCACAGGAAGTGGAGAACATGTGCCCCGTTGCCAAGGGTGCATACCACGGCCCCGCACCCATCCCCGAGGAGGGCAAGTGGGTCCAGGCTAAGGAGATTTCCGACATCTCCGGTCTTACGCACGGTGTGGGTTGGTGCGCACCTCAGCAGGGCGCTTGCAAGCTCACGCTGAACGTCAAGGACGGCATCATCGAGGAGGCCCTCGTTGAGACCATCGGCTGCTCGGGCATGACCCACTCTGCCGCCATGGCTTCCGAGATCCTTCCCGGTAAGACCATCCTCGAGGCCCTCAACACCGACCTCGTCTGCGACGCCATCAACGTTGCTATGCGCGAGATCTTCCTGCAGATCGTTTACGGCCGCAGCCAGACCGCGTTCTCCGAGGGCGGCCTGCCCGTGGGCGCCTCCCTCGACGACCTCGGCAAGGGCCTTCGCTCTCAGGTCGGCACCATGTTCGGCACCAAGGCCAAGGGCGCTCGTTACCTCGAGCTCGCTCAGGGCTACGTCACCCGCATGGCTCTCAACGACAAGAACGAGATCATCGCATTCGAGTTCCTGAACCTCGGCAAGTTCACCGACGCCGTCAAGGCCGGCAAGACCCCCGAGGAGGCCATCGCTGGCGCTATGGGCCACTATGGTCAGTGGGAGAACGCTGCCAAGTACATCGACCCGCGCACCGACGAGGAGACTCACTCCGTCGCCAGCGTGTTCCCGGTTCACGAGTAGAAAGGGAGGGAAATAACTATGACTGTTACGTTCGAAGGTTACGAGCGCCGCGCTGACAAGATCAACAAGTGCCTCGCCGACAACGGCATCGCCTCCCTCGAGGAAGCTCTGCAGATCTGCACCGACAAGGGCTTCAACCCGCGTGAGATCGTCAACAACACCCAGTCCATCGCCTTCCAGAACGCCGAGTGGGCCTACACCCTCGGTTGCGCTCTCGCTGTCAAGCGTGGCGCCAAGTCTGCTTCTGAGGCTGCCGCCATCATCGGCGAGGGCATCCAGGCCTTCACCGTTCCCGGCTCCGTCGCCGAGGACCGCAAGGTCGGTCTGGGCCACGGCAACCTGGGCGCTATGCTGCTCTCCGACGACACCGAGTGCTTCGCCTTCCTGGCCGGTCACGAGTCCTTCGCTGCCGCTGAGGGTGCTATCGGCCTGGCTCTGAACGCCAACAAGGCTCGCAAGAAGCCGCTGCGCGTTATTCTCAACGGTCTGGGCAAGGACGCCGCTCAGATCATCGCCCGCATCAACGGCTTCACCTACGTGAAGACCCAGTTCGACTACTTCACGGGCGAGCTCAAGGTCGTCGAGACCATCCCCTACTCCGATGGTCCCCGTGCCGCCGTCAACTGCTACGGCGCCGACGACGTCCGCGAGGGCGTTGCCATCATGTGGCACGAGAACGTCGACATCTCGATTACCGGTAACTCCACCAACCCCACGCGCTTCCAGCACCCCGTCGCTGGCACCTACAAGAAGGAGCGCCTCGAGGCTGGCAAGAAGTACTTCTCCGTCGCTTCTGGTGGCGGCACTGGCCGTACCCTGCACCCGGACAACATGGGCGCCGGCCCTGCCTCTTACGGCATGACCGACACCATGGGCCGTATGCACTCCGACGCCCAGTTCGCCGGTTCTTCCTCCGTGCCTGCGCACGTCGACATGATGGGTCTCATCGGCATGGGCAACAACCCCATGGTCGGTGCCACCGTCGCCTGCGCTGTCGCCGTCGAGGAGGCCCTCAAGGCCTAATCGCACCCGCGCGATGCTCATATAGTTGAGCTTTGGAGCCGCTACCTTTCGAGGTAGCGGCTCTTTTTGTTTGCCCCGTCTCAAATTGGTTACTCTTATTAAAGGGTCCGATGTATCAGTTGCGGTGAAATACGGACTGAATTGCATCCATACAGGCCAAAACAGTCCGTATTCCACCGCAACTTATCAAATGGGCCGACCGAAGTGGCCGAGTCCACCTGACGCCCACCTGCCATATTTGCCCTTTACCGATTTGCCGAGTCTTTGCGGCCCCATTGCCGATCACCCGTGCGACAATGCGCCGGACGAGAAAGGAATCCGATGGAATCGACTGATGTACTGGTAATTGGATCTGGCATTGCGGGCCTTTGTGCCGCCATCGAAGCGGCACGCACGGGCGCAACCGTCGCTGTGGCAAGCGCCGGCAAGACCATGAGTGGATCGAGCTTCTTCCCTGGAACCTGGGGCCTAGGGCTTATCGGACCCGTTAACGAAGACGACGAACAAGACCTCATCGACACCATCCAGACCGTCGGCGGCGGTGTCGCCGACCCCGAGCTTGTCCAGACGTTTGTCCACGGCATTCCCCAGGCAATTGAATGGCTCGAGCAAGACCTGGGCGTTGAGCTCAAGCGTCCGCAAAACGCTGAGAGCGCTCAGCAAAAGCAGTTTATCCCCTGCTTTGACCACAAGACGCGCATGTGGCGCGGCCTCACCCGCAAGCCCCTTGAGGACGCTCTGACAGCCCGGATCGAGTCGCTCGGCATTCGCCTGCTCCCCCGCCATGAGCTTATCGACCTTATTGAGGACACGAACGGCAGAATCACCGGAACCGTGCTCTACAACCTCACCGAAGATCGAATCGTGCCCTTTGCTACCAAAGCCACGATCATCGCAGCCGGTGGCACGGGTGGCCTGTTCGAGCGAAGCCTCACTTCCGCCGACGTGCTCAGCTCATCACAGGCCATCGCGCTGGCGCACGGCGCATCGCTTACTAATATAGAGTTCATGCAGATGATGCCCGGCTTCATCGAGCCCAAGCGCAACCTTGTCTTTAACGAGAAGACCTGGCGCTACGTACATGTAGACCAGCCGGCAGATATTGCCGACGACAAGCTGGACGACCTGCTCGAGCAGCGCTCTGGATATGGTCCCTTCACGTCACGCTTGGCCTCCCGCGCTATCGATCTCGTCATCGATCAGGCAGGTGTCGAAGGCCTGGCACTCCACTACGACTTCCCCCGCGAGGATGTCCCAGAGTTTGTGCAGACCTTTGCCACCTGGCTGCAAGACGAGCACGGTATCGCCCCGACTGACGAGATGCGCGTTGCGATGTATGCCCACGCCGCTAACGGCGGCATCAAGATCGATAAGACCGCGCACACGGGCGTTGAGGGCCTCTACGCTTGCGGCGAGGCGACAGGCGGCATGCACGGCGCCGACCGCATTGGTGGCTTGTCAAGCGCCAACGGCATCGTATTCGGACGTATCGCGGGCGCATCGGCAGCCCTCACAGCGCAGAAAGAGCCTGAGGCGGCCCTGAAGGCGGATATCACCCTCCCCCAGTACGGCATTGCCACAACAGATGCCGAACGCCTGACACACAGCCTTAGGCACACGATGAGCACCTTTTGCATGATCAACAGGACCGAAACAGGCCTATCCGAGGCCCTGCAACAGCTTGAAAGCCTGCAAGACAAGGCCATGGCGCTGAGCAAGCCGCATACCGATGACAGCGAGATCGCAGCCCTCGCCCGCCTACAGTCGCAGATTCGACTAGCACAGGAAATGGTCAAAGCCATGCGCAAGCGAACTGAAAGTCTCGGGTCGCACTATCGAGCGGATTAAACCGGACACCTATCTAAAGCAGAACACAACCAATCGATATCCATGGGCCCCGTGAGCTCGAAGCAGCACGGGCCCATTCGTGTCCGCACGGCAGCGTATCCTTATTCTGAATACAGAGTGGGCAAAGCCCGCATAGACAATAGACCAGCGAGGAGGAGATATGGACAGTAGAGATATCGAGAAGTGGCGTGTCGAACTTGATAGCTACGCCAATGTGGAAGACGGCGTTGAATATTGGCTCGCACGCGATTTAATGGAACCCATGGGGTACACTCGATGGGAGAACTTCGCCGAAGTTGTTAAGAGGGCAAAAGTCTCGTGCGAAACAAACAAAACTCCAGTTGATTCCCATTTTCGTGACACCACGAAAATGGTAACTGCCGGTGTCGCCGCTCGCGCGGTTAAAGACTACAAACTTACGCGCTACGCATGCTATTTAATCGCCCAAAACGGAGATCCAAACAAGCCGGAGATCGCGCTCGCGCAGGCATACTTTGCCGTCCAGACGCGCCGCCAAGAGCTCATAGAGCAGCGCTTCGCAGAGATTCAGCGCTTGCAGGCGCGCCACTCGCTATCCGATTCAAAGAAACAGCTCTCGGGTATTGCGTTCAAACGCGGCGTTGACTCCAAAGGATTCGCGATCATCAAGTCGAAGGGCGATGAAGCGTTATTCGGCGGCAGAAGCACGGCGGAAATGAAGCAGCAGCTCGGCGTACCCAAGAGCGCGGCATTGGCGGACAGGTTAGCCGATGTCCTCATCAAAGCAAAGGACCTTACGAACTCGATGACGGCCTTCAACGCCGAGGAACACGACCTGTACGGTCTGGACCAGATCAAGCAAGAGCACGTCGAGAACAACACAAGCGTGCGTGGCAGCCTCATCGACCGCGGAATTGTCCCCGAGAACCTACCGCCTGCCGAGGATACAAAAAAGCTCGAGCGTCGTGTGAAGGCAGACGAGAAGAAACTCAAGGAGGGTACTGACGGTTTTACCGATCCCCAGGGTAGGCTCGATCTGTGAAAGCAGCTGTGCCCTTTCGGGTTCGACCCCATGCGAGGTCAGCAAAAAAGACGGCCAACTTTCGTTGACCGTCTTAACTTGCTTTGGCGGGCCCTCAGGGGGTCAGCCTGCTGCGCAGGCGACCGCTGCGGCGCCAAGGCGCCTTGCGCGCTGCGTTGGCAAATGCTTACGCATTTCCTCAGCTCCGCGCCCCGACGGGTTCGACCCCATGCGAGGTCAACAAAAAAAGCGACCAGCCTGGGCCGGTCGCTTTAACAATCTTTGGGTGGGCCGTCAGGGGGTCGAACCCTGGACCTTGGGATTAAGAGTCTTGAACGTGATGTTTTGGCGTACCCTATAGCAGCAAAATCGCAGGTAGTTATGTTTCCAATCGTTCTCACCTCACTGAAACTGCATTGCAGAACGGATATTGACGGATATCCGGCAATGTATAAAACCCCTCCCCGGCAGTTGCCGGGGAGAGGCTGCATCTATCAATTTCTAAAGTCTTTTTGGCTGCCGACGCGCACGATTGCCCATCCGAGAAGACCGATCAGCAGTCCTGCAGCAGAGCCGACAATAAAACAGATATCAAATGGATTCATATGCACACCTATCGATAGAGTTGCTTGACGAGCGCTTGTCCGATGGCGACGTTGGTGTCGCGGCCCTGGTATCCGTCCGCACCCGATGATCCGCACGAGATACCTTGAGCGATGAGCCACTGCTGGTGTTTGAAGACCGTTCCCGAACCCATCTGTCGCGCCTGAACACCGCCGACCACGGGATAGACTTTGCATCCGACCTTGTCCTGCAGGGCGCGGACGGCATTCGAGCCAAACCCGCCCTTGACGTACTCGATTACGCCGCGGTCGCATGCCCAAAGGTATCGCTCGTTCGCCGGCCATTGACCGGAGATCACGCCATCGGCAGTCGTGCCGAGCTGGCGTTGCAGCTCCTTGGCCATCTTCGGGCCGAAATATCGCGTGTCTCCGAGGCTCGGGACCGTATTGTCCGCGACTTCCGTATTTGACCCATTCAGTGTCTTGCCGTCGCCAAGCCAGTAGAGCGTGCCGTCCCATGGGTAGCTGTAGTACGCCTTGATGTTGGACTCGCGCCCGGTCTGGTCGCCCTTGGTGCCGGTGACGGTCCCCTTTTCAGAAATGGAGAATTGGGCCAAGAGGTCGCCGCGAGCTGATCCATAGGGAGAGACGCACACGGTGGTGTGGCACTTCTCGTTGAGGTAGATGTCTCCACGCTGGGCGGACTTGACGCCCATCTTACGCCAGCCGAAAAGGCCCGTCTTGAGCAGCTGCTCCCGCATGTTTCCGGTATACGAGGCTCCGAAGGTATTGACGCCGACCGCGCGGAGGGCGGTCACTACGGCCGAGGAACAGTCGCGATCGCCACCGGCAATAGTGACGGTGGTGCCGTCGGACAGACAAATCGTCTCGGTCGTTCCGTCCCCCATGCGGTTGGCCTGCGAGTATCCGTGACCGCCGCCCCCATCATGGGAGACGAGGTGTTCCATGACCTGCGCGAAGGCCTCGCGCTGTGTGATGGCCATGGCCTACTCAACCGCCTTGGCGTCATATGCGGCATGGGGCTCGCTGTACGACATGGCACGCTTCGAGTCCGACGCGCCCTTGGTGGTCGGATCGACGATCACGCCGAAGCCGGCGAGAACGGTCAGGATGATTCCGACGAGCTGGATGAGCGACCCCTGGGAGATAGGCGCCACGACTCCGAGGATTCCGAGCACCTGATAGGCTGCGCTGATTACGGTGGCGGCCAATGCCGCGAGCGTCTGCTTATTCTTGAAGCGAAGGGCCCAGTTGATTTTCACTTTTCAGCTCCTAATCTGACCCGCCGATACCGTGATGCAGGTCGTAATTTTTCTCGACGCGGTCGAGCCGGTTGAACAAGGTGATGACCTGTTGCTCGACTTTCGTGAGGCGCTCGCCGTGGTCGTCGAGCTTGCGGTTGATCTCCTTGACGCCGTCCTTGATCTCGGTCGTGTCGCCGCAAAGGCTGTCGAGCTTGTCTTCGGCCCGCTGCTCCTTGGCAGACGATGTTTTGGATACGGAGACGCGCCCGATGAAGAACGTGACAATCACAACGGCGGCCGAGAGGACCGACGTTGCCTCCCCGATGCTCAGCGCCGGCACCCTAAGCCTCCTCCGCGTACTCTTCTCCGACGATCTCCTCATATTCGTCGCGTGTGATCCACTTGCAGGCCACGGCTCGATGCACCATGGCCTTGGTCCAGAGGCCGCGCTCGTAGTAGCGCCTCACCTTGTCATAGTTCTTCGAGTGCGCCGCCGTGGTTGCAGCCTTGACGCGTCCCGCCATTACTGTTCACCCCCGACCGTCATCATCAGGTAGTCGATGTTTGCCGTGTTGGTCTCGGTTTGGCTGGGCTCGGCGACCTTCTCGCGCATCTGCTCAAGCAGCTTGTCCACGTCCGGGGCCTCACCCTTTCCGTAGGCGGCGACGGCCGCGGTGTAGGCGAGCTTTCGCGCCTTCCGCTCAACGTACTCGTCATCGTCGATAACGCCCGCGTCGTGCGCCGCGTCGGGGTCGCCGATCTGCGACAGCAGATCGCGCAGGGCGTTGACCTCGGCCATGGTGCCATCTTGAAGCTCGTTGGGGCGCGGCATGTCTTCCTCAGTGTCCATGCGGACTCCTTTCTTGTCGGGGAATGTGTCGCCATCGTATTGGCGCCGTGAGATTGCCGGGCCGCTTTGATGGGCGCAAAGAAAGAAGGCGCGCCGCAGCACGCCTTCGATGCTTCTGTTATTTCGCAGCCGCCTCGCTTAGGCCGCTGCTTTGAGTTGCCGGTTCTCCGCTATTGCGAGGGCTTGCTTCCGCTTGAATCGTCCCTCGGGTTGGCCTGTATTGAGCACCCCCCTCTCCCGCGCGAGATTTTCGAACAGGCTGCGGTACAGCGCGTCCATGGCCAAAACGCTGCGGTGCGCGTCCAGCCGCTTCATGCCGCCGCGCCAGCTCTGGTAGCTCTGCTCCACCTGCTCGGGGGTCATGACGCCATCGGCGACCATGCGGGCCATCTTCTTGAGCTTGCGTCGCTCCCGCGTTATGGAGTCTCGGCACGGCTTCACGACTATGCGGCCCGTCTCCGTGTAGAAGATGCGCTTCTTCAGCCACGTGAAGCCGCGCGTGAGCTTCACCACGCGGGTCTTGCGCGGGTTCAGCTCTATGCCCAGCTCGGCGCACTTGCGCCCTATCAGCAGCAGGCACACCTGGAGGTATTCCTTGCTCTCGTGGATCAGGTAGAAGTCGTCCATATAGCGCCCGTAGGCCTCTGGGCGCAGCATCTCGGTCACGTAGTGGTCGATGCGGTTTGGGTGGGCCACCGCGCATATCTGGTTCGGCTCGCTGCCCAGACCCAGGCCCACCTCGCCCTGTGCATCTATCAGGCGGTGCTCGAGGGCGACCACGCGCGGATCGAGCAGTGCGTCGGCCACCTGCCGCTTGACGGGTTCGTGGGCTATGCGGGCGAAGTAATCTGAGAAGTCGCCCAAAAGGATGTATCCCTCGCGCCTGTGCCGCCGCCAGTGGTCGGCCAGGTGGCGCTTGAGCAGCTTCAGGGCATAGTCGGTGCCGCGCCCCTTGATGTTGGCGGAGTTGGCCGTTATGAGCGTCGGGGCTATCGCGGGTACGAGGGTGTTCTGGGACAGCGACTTCTGAATCACTCGCTCTGGGAAGTGCACGGCGCTGATGTGGCGCAGCTTGCCGCGTTCCCACAGGTCGAAGCGGATGAAGCCCCGGCATATGTCGCGGCCCTCCAGAAGGTCGTTCCTCGATTTGACCGCGTTTCGCAGATAGTCCTTCATATAACGCTGCGTGGAGGACTTCCACATCACGCCGCCCGCCGCCTGCTTGGAGGCCTTGCAAAGGCTGTTGAGGTCGGCCACGGCCTCAAGGGTGCACGGCTTAACGCGCTCGGCCTTGACCTTGGCGCGCCTCTCCTCGCGGCGCTTGCGGCGCGCGGCCCTTCTTTCCTCGGAGTTCATCGAAGGCACCCCGCACGGCTCTCAGTGTGGCTCTGGCAGCCGCTTGAGGTATGGCCATGAAACGCGGCGAAGCCACGGAGCGCCGCGCCATGCAAGCAGCGTCCGGCCACCCTCGCGGGGTGCGTATTTACGGGCGCATGCCCGACGGTCGCGCCTTCCTTCCTCTTCGCGCTCTGCTTTCGGCTCTGGGGCCTACTCGGTCTGGCAATAAGGGAATCCGGGGCGGGGGCGAACCCAGACGTTCGTCGCCGAGTTGTAGTTGGCATTGCCGTTGTTGTTGACGTAGCACACGTTGGACGCGGAGCCCGACGCAACGGAACGCAGCCACCAATTGTACCGATAAACAAGGCGCGACCGCCGTCCATTATAGCGAACGCAGGCGCTCTAGCTCGGCCTCGGCCTCGGCTATGCGCTCCTCGGTGGACTTCTTGCCGGTGACGCGCACGTTCTTGCGCGCGCCCTTCAGCAGCTTGATCTCCTCCTCGACCATGGCCGCCAGCTCCTCGAAGCGGTTGGCGTTCACGGGCAGGCCGATATCCATGAGGCACTGCATGTCCAGCATAAGCTGCTCGCAGTCCGCTATGGCCAGCGTCAGGTAGCGTTTCCTCTCCAGCGCGTTGAACGAGCTGTTGGGGTAGAAGCAGTCGGCGCGGTTGACGTTGTACACGATGCTGCGCGCCGTCTCCACGGTCGGCACCGCGTTCAGCAGCCTGTAGGCCTTGGGCACTACTGAGGAGGACGCCATCAGCTTATTGACCTCCACGCGGATGGCGATGGCCTGCGTGAAGAACTTGTACTCGGACACCTCGCGGTTTCGCTGGTAGACGCCGCTCACGTGCACCTCCTGGGGAAACTGGCGAAAAAACGGCCCGCTTCGCGGGCAGGAGGAGACCGCG
>OFRZ01000521.1_pt1 | contig 35274 bp, 27 predicted proteins | sample 1543181 | NCBI WGS metagenome assembly OFRZ01 (sample SAMN04209245, study PRJEB22552) | human gut metagenome | biome: gut; material: feces | host: Homo sapiens | place: USA: Oklahoma | reverse complement strand
TTTCGTGCAACAGCCTCTCTTCATATTTTTGATAGACGCTAACTTACTGACATTGCCCTATAATGGGGCCTTAAGCCTCCCTTGATAGGCCCTTTTTGGCCCGTCAGGTGCTGACCACAGGGAAGCACAGGGCGGTTGCCAAAACGGAGAGCTGAGCTGGAGGTGGCCCGAAGGGCCGGAGAGGTTGCTCTTCTTACAATACCAAAGAAAGGAGGAATTACCATGGCCATTAAATCGGAAACGAAAACGTTACAGCTTACATTTGTGGACGGAGCCAGTAAAAATGTCAGCTACTCCATTTCCAATCCGAAATCTGACCTGACTAAGGCAACCGTCGATACGGCCGCACAGACCATCGTCGACAGCAAGATTTTTGCTACGACCGAAGGCGGCAATCTGACCGGGCTCAAGTCGAGCCAGATCGTAACCCGTAAAGTCGAAACGCTCGAATAAGCGTAACCGAATAAAGATGCCTTGGGCCGCATATCGGCCCAGGGTATTTTCTCGTTTTTTCAAAGATTAAAATTTGCTAAGATGAATACAGAAAAGAGGTCTTAATTTGATTTTAAGGTAAGGAGAGGATTACGTGACCATACCATTGCGACACTGTGTGCGCGAAGCACAGCACGGAAACCATGAAGCCGTACTATTTTTACTGCGTGAATTTGAGCCTTTGATCCGAAAATATGTAAAGAGGTACTATGTCTATTATGATTCGTTGGAAGAAGCTATATCGACGGCTCAACATGCCGTAGTTACCTGTGTTTTTGCCTTTGATTTGACCAAGGCCGACTATATACAGCGCAAAATCTTGGCAGCTGTACACAACGCTTTTGAATATGAAAGCTACCGAAAACAATGTTATTGGAAACGCGTACAGAAAAACATCATCGAATCGGATATCGTCACCGATTTCCCCTATAATTGGGCTGCGCCGGAAGAAGAAACGCCGGAACACTGCCTGCTGAAACAGGAGAAAAAAGAGCAAGTGTGGAAAGCCCTGAACAGATTGAATGAAACGCAGCGGACGCTCATCGTCGCGCATTACATACATAATCAGACCTACGATTACATTTCGAAAAAATATGGCATCGAAAAAAGCAAAGTCCGCCGCATTATCAAACGGGGACTGAATGTATTGCGATGTCTGCTGGAATAGAGGAATAAAGAAAAAAGTGCTGCCGCACAGAGCATTGGCTTTGTGCGGCAGTTTTTTGGCTATTGTATTATCCAGAGGCTCTAACATTTATTCGATGTATTCTTTGTTTTATGGTATGATAAAGAAGAATATATATAACGCAAATGAAGATAAATAAATGAAAGTGGAGGCACTACAAATGGGGATAGATAATAAGAAAGAACAGGAACGTGAGGAATTACATCGCGCTATATGGGCGATAGCTGATGACCTCCGGGGCGCTGTGGACGGATGGGATTTCAAAAATTACGTATTGGGAGCTATGTTTTATCGCTACATCTCAGAAAATCTGACGAACTATATTAATCAAGGAGAACGAGAAGCGGGAGATAGTGATTTTGATTACGCTTCTATGTCCGATGAAGCGGCAGAAGAAGCACGGGAAGGGCTCGTACAGGAGAAGGGCTTCTTTATTTTGCCGAGTGAGCTTTTTGCCAATGTTACGGCCAGAGCTGAAGATGACGAAAATCTAAACGAAACACTAGAACGGGTCTTCCGTCATATCGAGGAATCGGCTAAGGGCAGTGACGCCGAAAGTGATTTTGAAGGTCTTTTCGATGACTTTGATGTCAATAGTAATAAGCTGGGGGCTACGGTTGCCAAGCGTAATGAAAGACTGAGTAAGTTGTTGACCGGGATATCCCTGATGAAATTGGGCAGTGTACAAGACCATGATATTGATGCCTTTGGCGATGCTTATGAATATTTGATGAGTATGTATGCTTCTAATGCGGGGAAATCGGGTGGGGAATTCTTTACGCCAGCGGACGTTTCGGTTTTACTCACGCGGCTGGGAACTGTGGGGAAGACAAAGGTCAATAAGGTGTATGATCCGGCGTGCGGGAGCGGAAGCCTGCTTTTAAAAGCGGTCCAGATTCTAGGAAAAGACGGTGTAGTGAATGGCTTTTTTGGCCAGGAAATCAATATCACGACATATAACCTTTGTCGTATCAATATGTTCCTTCACGATATCGGCTTTGATAAATTCGATATTGCTTGTGAAGATACGCTGATTAATCCACAACACTGGGACGATGAACCGTTTGAACTGATTGTATCCAATCCGCCTTATTCCATAAAGTGGGCAGGGGACAATAATCCCTTGCTCATCAATGATTCCCGTTTTTCGCCGGCCGGCGTGCTGGCTCCGAAAAGCAAGGCAGATATGGCCTTTATCATGCACTCCCTGTCCTGGCTGGCACCGAATGGTACGGCAGCTATCGTCTGTTTTCCTGGTATCATGTATCGCAGTGGGGCTGAACAGAAAATCCGGAAATATCTCGTCGACAATAACTTCGTAGATTGTATTATTCAGCTGCCGAGTAATTTATTCTATGGTACGTCCATTGCAACTTGTATCATGGTCATGAATAAGGGGAAAAACGATAATAAAATCCTTTTCATTGATGCGACCAATGAATGTATTAAGGTTACGAATAACAATAAATTGACGGCAGAAAACATAGACCACATTGTAAATACTTTTACTAAACGGGACGATGAGCCGTATTTCAGCCGCCTCGTTTCCTATGATGAGGTCAAAGACGAAAATTACAATCTTTCTGTCAGTACCTATGTTGAACAGGAAGATAAACGGGAAAAAATAGATATTGTCAAGCTCAATGCGGAAATCAAGGATATTGTGGCCCGTGAACAAGTACTTCGCGATGAAATCGACAAGATTATAGCCGAAATCGAGGGGGGTAAAGTGGATGAGTAGATTAGAAGAATTGATTCAGGAACTCTGCCCGGATGGCGTGGAATATAAGAAGTTAGGTGATGTAGCTGAGATTTCACGAGGCGGGAATTTTCAGAAAAAGGATTTTAGGGAGAAAGGATTTCCTTGTATCCATTATGGACAGATTTATACGAAATTGGGATTGTTTGTATATGCTCCTTTGACTTATATTGACAATGAAAAATCGGAAAATCAAAAGAAAGCCAAGCATGGTGATATCATCGTGGCCGTTACTAGTGAAAATGTTGAAGATGTATGTAAATGTGTAGCATGGCTTGGTGAAGATGAAATTGCTGTTAGTGGACATACAGCTATTATCCATAGTATGCTGAATCCTAAATATTTGACTTATTATTTGCAATCTAGCCATTTTTATACACAAAAATTAAAACTGGCTCATGGTACAAAGGTTATTGAAGTAACTCCTAGCCGGTTAAATAATGTTGTAGTTCCTGTACCTCCTCTGGAGGTACAACGTGAAATAGTCCATATTTTGGACTCTTTCACGTTACTTACAGCCGAGCTTACAGCCGAGCTTACAGCTCGGAAGAAGCAGTATGAATACTATAGAAATCAGCTACTGACATTTGATAAGCCAAAGGTTATTTGGCAAACGTTGGGAGATATAGGCAAAATATCTATGTGTAAGCGCATTATGAAGAATCAAACAACTCCTGATGGTGATGTTCCATTCTATAAAATTGGAACATTTGGTAAAAAGGCAGATGCTTTCATATCAAAAGCTATTTTTGATGAATATCGTGAAAAATACAGTTTTCCTAAAAGGGGAGATGTGTTGATTTCAGCAGCAGGGACTATAGGACGAATTGTTGTATATGATGGAACACCTGCATATTTTCAGGATTCTAACATAGTATGGATTGATAATGATGAAACGCAAGTGCTTAACGCGTTTCTTAAATATTGGTATCAGATAGCTCCTTGGAAAGTTTCAACAGGAGGAACGATTGCTCGACTTTATAATGACAACATAGCAAGAACAAAGGTACCTGTTTTACCGATTGCCATTCAACAGCGTATTGTCCATACTCTTGATAATTTTGAGAAAATATGTACCGATTTGAATATCGGTTTGCCAGCTGAAATCGAGGCACGCCAAAAACAGTATGAATTTTATCGCGATCAGCTCTTGACATTTGCTGAGTCTGGCAACAGTATCTTGACAGACAGACAGACAGACAGACAGACAGACAGACAGAACCTGATTAAGTTGTTCCAATATGTATTTGGATATGCAAGGGTAGCTCTTTTTGATGTTGTGAGTAAAAAGAGCTCAGGAGCCACACCTAGAAAAGCAGAGACAAAGTATTATCAAGGTGGAACTATTCCGTGGATTAGAACTCAGGATGTTAATTTTAATGAAATTTTTTCTGTAAATAGCTATATTACGGAAAAGGCAGTGCATGATACTGCTGTAAAATGGATTCCCCCCAATTGTGTTATTGTTGCTATTTCTGGGGCATCAGCCGGAAGATGTGCTGTTAATAAAATTAAGGCAACAACTAATCAACATTGTTTGAATCTTCAAATAAGAAATGAAATAGCCTTATATCAATACGTTTACTATTGCGTGATGAATGGCTATGAAGATTTACTTAGTAAAAAACAAGGAGCTAGAGGTGATCTTAATTCATCGCTTATACTTAGCATGATAATCCCACTCCCTACTCTCACAGAACAAAATCGTATTGTTAATCTGCTGGATAAATTTAATAAACTTTGTACTGATATTTCTATCGGTCTTCCTGCAGAAATCGAAGCCCGAAAGAAGCAATATGAATATTACAGGGACAAACTCCTCACTTTTAAAGAGAAGCAATCATAATAGATTAGGAGGCGTGTGTTTATGCCGTACTTTAATATCGTCGCTCAAACAACGGAAAACACAGTCGTAACAGAATATGAAGCGGTACGGGAACGGCAGGCTTCTTATCAGACCGAAGCCGGTCTTGAAAAGGAATTCATTGAAATCCTTTGTGAGCAGGGTTACACTTATTTGCCGATTCATTCAGAAGCGGATTTGATTGCCAATGTCCGTACACAGCTTGAGGCTTTAAGTGAATATCATTTCAGCGATAGTGAATGGGCCCGTTTCTTTAAGGATGCCATTGCCAATAAAAACGAAGGTATCGTGGAAAAGACTGCGAAAATCCAAGAAGATAACATCCAAGTGTTGAAACGGGATAACGGCATGTCCAAGAACATCACCCTTTTTGACCGCCGGAATGTTCATAATAATCGCCTGCAAGTCATCAACCAGTATGCGATTGGCAAGGAACAGGGCGCCAGGCAGAATAACCGCTACGATGTGACTGTATTAGTGAACGGCCTTCCTATGGTCCATATTGAACTCAAGCGCAGAGGCGTCCCGATTCGGGAAGCCTTTAATCAAATCAATCGCTATCAGCGAGATTCGTTTTGGGCTGGCTGCGGGTTATACGAATATGTACAGATTTTTGTCATTTCCAATGGTACGAATACGAAGTACTATTCCAATAGTACTCGTTATAATGCAATCAAAGACCATGGGTCCAAGCATGCCAGGAAGGAAAAGACGAGTAATAGTTTTGAATTCACCTCGTTCTGGGCTGATGCCAGTAATAAGCCGATTACAGATTTGGTTGACGTAGCACGGACCTTTTTTGCGAAACACACGATTTTAAATGTGCTTGCCAAGTACTGTATTTTTACTTCAGAAAACCTGCTGATGATTATGCGGCCGTACCAGATTACGGCTACGGAACGGATCATTAACCGTATCGAGATTGCCCATAATTATAAAAAATACGGGACGATTGCAGCAGGTGGCTATATTTGGCATACGACGGGGTCGGGGAAGACCTTGACTTCTTTTAAGACTGCCCGCATTGCTTCACAACTTCCATATATTGACAAAGTGTTATTTGTCGTAGACCGCAAGGATTTGGATTATCAGACGATGAAAGAATATGACCGCTTTGAAAAAGGGGCGGCTAATGGGAATACGTCGACGAAAGTCTTGGAACGGCAGCTTTCTGATAGTCAGTCCCAAATCATTATCACGACAATTCAGAAACTATCTACCTTCATTAAACGGAATCATGAACATAGCGTTTATAATAAACAGATTGTCATTATCTTTGATGAATGTCATCGCAGTCAGTTCGGAGATATGCATGCGGCTATTGTAAAGTACTTCCAGAAATACTACATGTTTGGTTTTACGGGGACGCCTATTTTTCCTGCTAATGCAGGGAACAGTATCAAACATCCGAAGTATGCGACAACGGCACAGACTTTTGGCGATTGCCTGCATACGTATACTATCGTAGACGCCATCAATGATAAAAATGTCCTACCCTTCCGTGTAGACTATATCAAGACGATGGATGAAGAAGATGATATTAAAGATGAAGAGGTCTGGGACATCGACCGGAAAAAGGCCTTTGAAGCACCGGCGCGTATTTCACTGGTGGCCCATTATATCCTTGACCATTTTGACCAGAAGACATATCGAGGCAATAAGACTTATATTTACAATTCCCTGATGAATATTTCGCAAGTCGCATCTGGCAACTCGGACAAGGTAGAAGAAATCAAGAAGAAACAGCGTATCAGCGGCTTTAACTCTATCTTTGCCGTTTCCAGCGTCCCCATGGCCAAGGCCTATTACGAAGAATTTCGCAAAATCATGGACGATGATTCGACAAAGCGGCTGAAAATAGCTGTCATCTATAGTTATGCAGCCAATGAGGAAGAAATCGATGGCATCTTAGATGAAGAAAATTCAGAGGATACGTCTCGCTTGGATCAGACTTCCCGCGATTTTCTGGAAGCGGCGATTCAAGATTATAATAAAATGTTCCAGACGAATTATGATACGTCTAGCGATAAATTTCAGAACTATTATAAGGATGTATCCCTGCGCATGAAGAATAAGGAACCTTGATTTGCTGATTGTTGTCAATATGTTCTTGACCGGCTTTGATGCGACGACATTGAATACGCTATGGGTCGACAAAAATCTTAAGATGCACGGTTTGATTCAAGCCTTTAGCCGGACGAATCGCATCCTAAACAGCATCAAGACCTTTGGTAATATTGTCTGTTTCCGTCCGTTACAAAAGAAAGTGGACGACGCGATTGCCTTGTTTGGCGATAAAAATGCCGGTGGAATTGTCTTGATACGCAGCTTTGCTGACTATTATTATGGCTATAAAGATAATAAGGGAAAAAATGTGCCGGGATATGTGGACTTAATTGACGAGTTGGTGAACGATTTCCCCATTGAAGAGCCTCGAATCATAGGTGAGCAAAAACAAAAAGAGTTTATCAAACTTTTCGGGGCCGTTCTTCGTATCCGCAACCTGTTGGTTTCCTTTGATGATTTTCTGGGAAAAGAAATCCTTACAGCACGAGATTTGCAGGATTACCTGGGAAAATATCAGGATTTACGCGATGAGTGGAGGCGCAGAAGAGAAGATGGAAAGCGGACGGATATTACGGACGACATCGTTTTTGAAATCGAATTGGTTAAGCAAATTGAAATCAACATCGACTATATTTTGATGCTGGTCAAGAAATACCATGATAGTCATTGTAAAGATAAGGAATTATTGATATCTATCCATAAGGCTATGGATTCGAGTCCGGAACTCCGTAGTAAAAGAGAACTGATTGATCATTTCATTGCAGGACTCAGTGAAGTGGATGATGTCATGAATGAATGGAATGAATTTGTAGCAAAACAACGTGAAAATGATTTAGCGTCTATTATTCAAGCGGAACGGCTTAAACCACAGGAAACGAGAGAATTCATGGAAAACTCATTCCGTGATGGGGAAGTAAAGACGACTGGAACCGACATTGACAAACTCATGCCTCCTATGTCTCGTTTTGGTCACTCGAACCGAGCTGATAAAAAGCAGACCATTATTGATAAATTGAAAGCTTTCTTTGAGAAATATTTCGGTATCGGTACCATGTTTTCCAGTGATCAGAAATGATGGAGTGCTTTGTCTTTATATTAATCTTGCAGGCGTGGGGATGAACCGAGGTGGTACTATGTTCTGCGGAAAGTGTGGCAAGGAAATTCAGGATGACTTTACGTTTTGTCCCTATTGTGGGGCAAAAATCTGTCATGCCCATTCGGAAAGCGTGGAAGCGCGGTCGGCTGTAAAGACGACTCGAACTGCAGTGGATGTTCAGAAAGTATCAGATAGCCGCAAAGCTCGTGCTATTGTAACGCTTATCCTGTTCATCATCGGAACGGCCTTTTTATTGGCATCAAAATCTATTTGATGCCATAAAAAGGAACTGAGACCACATCTATCTTTATAGGCAGTATTTCAAATTTTCAAATCCGATTCTGCATAGAGTGCCGCATAGCCAGCCAGGGCGATGCGGCCTTTTTTTATGTGGCAATAGAGTTCGCCGCCCCGTTTTGAGGCCTGATAGGCGACGAGGTCGGTCTTGCCGAGTTTGGCTGCCATGACGGGGATGATGTGGCAATGGCCGCTGCCGCAGACCGGGTCTTCCGGGACGGCGAGTTTCGGCGCAAAGGACCGGCTGACCGTGTCGTATTTGCTGCCTTTGGCCGTGATGTTGCAGAGCAGGCCGTCGAGCTGTTTGAGTTTGGCCATGTCAGGCTGGCAGTGGATGACGTCTCCTTCGTCGGCCAGGACGCAGACCAGGTCGCGGGCGAGGTAGGCTTCGACGGGGCGGATGCCCAGGGCTTCTTCCATGGCGTCTGTGACCGGGACGGGTTTCAGGTCATAGGCCGGGAAATCCATGGAGAAGCGGTCGCCGTCACGGGTGACAATCAGTTCGCCGCTGAGGGTCTGGAAGACGTAGCGGCTGGCGTCGGGTTCGACGAAATGGGCCAGGACATAAGCTGTCCCCAGGGTCGCATGGCCGCAGAGGTCGATTTCACCGCCCGGCGTGAACCAGCGCAGGTGCCAGTGATCGCCTTCTTTGACGGTAAAGGCCGTTTCGGATAGGCTGTTTTCCATGGCAATGTGCTGCATCAGTTCGTCAGGCAGCCACTGGTCCAGGACGCAGACGGCGGCCGGGTTTCCTTTGAAGATTTCCTTGGTAAAAGCGTCGACAATGTAACATTTCATAGGACAACCTCCTTTTTTAGTCATCGTATCACAGCTTGACTGGACTGGCAATGAGGAGCATGGTATAATTTTACTCAGAATGATTTTACTCAGAAACTTTTTAGTCAAAATATTCTGAGTAAAATAAAACTGAGTAAAGGAGTGGGCCTATGTTTATTGGAAGAAAAAGGGAACTGACGCGGCTGCAGAAAATGTATGATTCGCCAAGGCAGGAAGTGATACTGATTTACGGACGCCGGCGCATTGGCAAGAGTGAGCTGATTAAGCAATTTTTACAGGCGCCTGAAGTGACTGGGCTGTATTATCAATGTAAGCGGACGACGGAAATGAATAATGTGCAGAGCCTGTCCGCTTTGATTTCCGATGTGTATCAGTATCCGCCCCTTGCTTTTTCGGGAATGGAAAAGCTGCTGGCGTTTCTTTTTCAACGAGCCTGTCAGGAAAAACAAGTCCTTGTTTTGGATGAATACCCTTATTTACGGCAGACTGTCGCCGGGTTGGACAGTATACTGCAATCTTTGATTGACACGTATCGGGAGCGTTCGCAGCTGAAGCTGATTCTTTGCGGATCCTTTGTGGATACCATGAAATCGCTCATGTTGGAAGAAAATCCGTTATATGGCCGTGTGACCTTGGGGCTCCATGTCCACCCTATGGATTATTTTGAGTCTGCGCAATTCTACCCCGACTTTTCCTTGGAAGACAAGGTGCGTCTGTACAGTGTTTTTGGCGGAGTACCTTATTATAATAGTTTGATTGATCCGGCACGGAGTGTCCGGGACAATGTCATCTCTCTGCTGGTGGAACCAGGCGCTCGGCTGGAAAATGAGGTGCAGATGTATCTGTTGGGGGAATTATCGAAATTCATCAATGCCAATGAGGCTTTCGAGGCCTTGGCCAGGGGATTTCACCGCTACAAGGATATTTTGTCGCAATCCCATATTTCCAGCAGTCCGGCTTTGTCTGAGGTCTTGAAACGACTGATTCTCATGGAGCTCGTTGAAAAAGAAGTACCTATTAATGATGTACATAATAAAAAACGAGCCAGTTACCACATTTGTGATAATCTGGCCAGTTTTTATTATCGGTATATCTTTCCGTATAGTTCACAACGGCAAATCATGGCGCCGGACGTTTTTTTTGACCGGTATATTGCGGCCGATTTCGCTCAGGTTTTCGTACCGAAGCGGTTTGAATCGCTGTGCCGGCAATTTCTGATCCGCCAGAACCGGCAGGGACGTCTGCCGGAAATCTTCGATGCCATCGGGACCTATTCTTACGATTTGCCAAAAGAGCATAAGAATGGGGAATTCGATGTCGTTACGCATGATGATAAAGGCTACATCTTTTACGAAGCTAAATTCCGTCAGACGCCCATTACGGATGCCATGATTGAAACCGAAATCCGCCAGGTCCGTCAGACGGGGATGGATTGTTATCGTTATGGCTTCTTTTCTCGTGCCGGCTATGAGGTGACTCCCAGACCGGACGTCATCCTCTATACGCTGGACGATTTGTTTGAAAGCTGTTAATGACTGGCTTTCTTGACCTTGCAGGCTACGGTGTAGATGACGGCACACATGACTAAGTAGGCGACGATGCCGAGGTAGGTGGCTCCCGGCGTGACGACCCAGTCTTTGAGGAACCAGTCGATGCCGCCGATGTGCAGGACGGCGCTGATGAGGCTGCCGATGGCGCCGCCGGCGACGAAGCCCGAAGCGACGGTGCTGCCTTCACTGAGGCGCAGGGCGTTGAGGGCGTCGTCTTTGCTGCTGTGGGAGACGAAGTACGATACGAGGCCGCCGATGAGGACAGGCGTATTGATTTCCATGGGCAGGTAGGCGCCGAGGGCAAAGGCCAGGGGCGGGACCTTCATCATCCACAAGAGGAAGGCGAAGAAGGCACCGGCCATGTACAGCGGCCAGGGAGCGGCACCGCCGTCCATCATGGGTTTGACGATGGCTGCCATGGCGTTGGCCTGCGGCGCTGCCAGGGCGCCCGGACCCGTGTAGCCGTAGGCGTGGTCGAGGAGGAAGATGACGCCGACAGCGATGAAGCTGGAGACGATGATGGACAGGATTTGCCACTGCTGCATCTTCTTCGGCGTTGCCCCGGTCAGGTAGGCGACTTTCAGTTCCGACATGAAGTTGCCGGCTACGGCCAGGGTCGAGCAGAGGAAAGCGGCCATGAGCAGGATGGCGATGATGCCGGAGCTGCCGCTCATGCCGGCATTGCCCATGAAGACGGCCGAGACGATGATCATGAAGATGGTCATGCCCGAAACGGGTTCGTTCCCCGTAAAGGCGATGGAGCTGATGCCGACGACGGAGAGGAGGAACGAGAAGATGAGGATGATCGCCCCGGCCAGCAGGGTCTGGGTGATGTTCTGCGAGCAGGTGGCGTGGAAGAAAAGCGTGAACAGGGCACACATGGCCAGGGTTCCCGTGACAATCTGGCTCATGGGCAGGTCCTGCTGGGTCCGCAGGAGGCCGGCCGACGAAGCCGGGCCCGACGTGAACAGGTCCGAAGCGGCCCGGCGGATGACCCGGCCGACGACGCCGGACATGGAGACCAGGCCGATGATGCCGGCCATGGCCAGCATGCCGATGCCGATGTGACGGACGTACTGCGAGAAGACGGCGTCAATCGGCGCATCGGCCAGGAGGACGGCCTGGCCGTGGAGGGTCATGACGTGTTCGCCGCCGAGGTAGTAGACGACGGGGATGCAGACGAACCACGAGAAGAACGAGCCCGCTGCGATGATAGCCGCGTAGCGCAGGCCCGTGAAGTAGCCGATGCCCAGGAGGGCGGCGTCGTTATCCAGGCTGAAAGCCAGCTTGTATTTCGCCGCTGCGGCCTGGCCCCAGGAGAAGGTCAGCGTCGACAGGACTTCCTGCCACCAGCCCAGGGTGTTGAGGACGAAGTCATAGGCCATGGCCAGGAGGCCGCTGAAGACCATGACATGGGCCTTGGAACCGCCGTTGCAGCTGAGGACTTCGGCAGCGGCCCGGCCGGACGGGAAGGGGTAAGCCGCATCCATTTCTTCACAGAAGTAGCGGCGGAACGTCGTCGCCAGGAGGACGCCCAGGACGCCGCCGAGGACGATGGGGATGACCATTTCCGTATAGGTCAGCTGGCTGTCGAGCTGCAAGATGAACAGGGCCGGCAGGATGAACATGACGCCGCCGATGATGTTGGTCCCGGCGCTGGCGATGGCCTGGATGTGGACCGTTTCCGGGAAGGCATTCTTGCGCTTGAAGAGGACGGCCATGCCCATGGCCAGGACGGAGACGGGCGCAAAGGCATCGACGGTCTGGCCGATTTTCAGGCAGAGATAGCCGACGGCCAGGGAGAAGAGGGCGGCGAAGAACAGCCCCCAGCCGACGACGTAGGCATTGATTTCAACGTAATTCTGGTCCGGAGACATGGGCGGATCATAAGGACGCCGCTCCGGATGGGATTCAGACATGATAAAAACCTCCTAAAAGTATAAAGATTAGCTGGAAAATCAAACGATTAACCTGTTTAATACCATTTAATTTTAAAAGAATAGCCTAGGGCTGTCAATGGGAAGATACGTTAGATATAGATTTTGTAAATAAAAATAATTATCCGTTGATAAATTATTGAATATGGAGTATAATAGGTGACATAAGAAGACGAAAAAAGGAGGCTTACTTATGAATATTGTAGTTTTGGTAAAGCAGGTTCCTGCGATTTCGGATATTGAAATCGCCAAAGACAACAACTTGGTCCGTGTCGGCGCTCCGTCGATGCTCAACCCGGTTGATAAACACGCCATTGAAGCGGCCGTAGCCGTCAAGGATGCCATCGGTGGTACAGTGACGATCCTGACCATGGGCAACGCCCTGGCCGGTGAAATGATGCGTGACGGCATTGCTATCGGTGCCGATAAAGGTGTCCTCGTCTCGGACGAACGCATGGCTGGCTCCGATACGCTGGCAACGGGCCTGGTATTGGCCAAGGCCATTGAAAAATTGGGCGGTGCCGACCTGGTCTTCACGGGCAAGCGCTCGACGGATGGCGATACGGGGCAGATCCCGCCGGCTATTGCCCAGCGTTTGGGTATGGCCCTCATTTCCTATGCCAACTCGGTCAGTGTCGACGGCACGACGGTAACGGCTACGCGCCTGAACCACGACGGCATTGAAACGGTACAGGCTCAGCTCCCGGCTGTCGTCTCGGTTACGGAAAAGAGCAACACGCCGCGTTCTCCGAAGATCCGCGGCAAGATGGCTGCCAAGAAAGCCGTCTTCGATGTCTGGAAAGTGGAAGACCTGGGCCTCGATGCAGCAAGTGTCGGGAAATCTGGTTCGGCGACGAAAGTCACGGAACTCTTCGCACCGGAACCGAATCCGGTCGGCGTCATGATTGAAGGCGCTACGCCGGCAGACGCTGCGGCTAATCTCGTCAAAGAACTGACTGCCAAGAACTTGCTGTAAGGAGGGCTGAATTATGGAATTGAAACAGAATATCTGCGTATATATAGAAATCGCCGGCGGTGCCCTGAGCCCGCTGAGCATCGAATTGTTGGGCAAAGCCCGTCAGCTGGCCGATGCCAAGGGCAAACAGGTCGTCGCCTTCGTCGCCGGTGCCGATACGGCCAAAGCCAGCCAGGAAGCCATTTCATATGGCGCTGATGCCGTCGTCGCTGTCGAAGACAGTGCCCTGGCTGCCTACGATTCCGTCTTGTACACCAAAGCTATCGCCGCTTTGGCTGAAAAATATGAACCCAGCGTCATCCTCATCGGCGGTTCGCCCGATGGCCGTGACCTCGGCGGCCGCTTGTCGGCTCAGCTCGGCGTCGGCCTGGTCGCAGACTGCACAGACGTCCGCTTTGAAGGCGATGACGATACGCTGACCTGGATCCGTCCGGCTTATACGGGCAAGCTCTTCGTCAAGATTCAGACGACGACGCGCCCCCAGCTGGCTACCATCAGCGATAAGATTTTCCACGGCACGCCGGCTGACCCGGCCCGGACAGGCGAAATCATCAAAGAAAGCGTCGACTTCGCCGGTGCTGCTCCGTCCGTCAAAGTGACGAACTTTGAACCGGTCGAAAAAGAAGCGGAAGAACTGACCATCACGACGGCCGATATCGTCGTCGGTGCCGGCCGCGGCGTCCAGACAGAAGACGGCATGAAAGCCGTTCAGGCCTTTGCCCAGCGCATCGGCGCAGCCTTCGGCGTATCCAAGCCCCTCGTCGACAAAGAATGGGCTCCCTATGAATGGCAGATCGGCATTACAGGCAAGAAAATCGCCCCGAAGATTTACATCGCCCTGGGCATTTCCGGTGCCATCCAGCATAAACTCGGCATCCAGGACGCCGGCCTCATCATCGCCGTCAACAAAGACCCGGATGCACCAATCTTCAAATTCGCTCACTACGGCATCGTAGGCGACCTCTTTGAAGTCATGCCGGAACTGGAAAAACAAATTAAAAAGATCCGTGGCTAGCAGTTAGCCACTAACCACTAGTAGCACGGATTTTGTAGGGGTCGCACGTGGGCGAACCGTTCGGGATTTGGATGGCTCTTCGAGCAAACTGATTGGGACATCATACATATTTCGGAGCGGGCGCCCCACGTGGGCGCCCCTACAGAAAATAGGCTGTCGCACATGCGACAGCCTATTTTTTATGTTATAATACCCTTATCATATACGAAAATGTTGTGAAAAAATACGGAGGTGGTTCCATGGATTCTTTTGCTGCCCGCCAGGCCTGCCGCGACGGCCGCTATGACGAGGTACTGGCTATGTATGGCAAGGCGGCACCGGACCGGTCTTGGACGTGTTGGGATTATTATTACTATGCCTATGCCCTGCGCAAGACGAAGCAGTACAAGAAGGGGCGGGAAATCGCCCGGGCCGGCATGATCGCCTTCCCCGATTTCGTCAATCTCCACGGGATTTACTGCTGGTGCCTCTATTATTTATATATCCAGAAATTCGATGAACGGACGCAGGCACCGGAGGATTTCCGCCGCGCCGTCGACGCCATCTTGAAATACAGTCAGCAAGGGCCGTATACGCCGTATGCCCTGGCCGTGTGGCGCATGGTCGATGTCCTCAAGAACCAGCCCGGTCAGGCCGGACTGATGGGGGCCTACTTGCGCCGCCTCGACCCGGACCAGCTGCCGGACCAGGAGAAGACCGTGACTTTGAAGGGGCGGGAACGGGTCATTGCCTCGGACCGGGAACGCTGGTATTCCCTCATGAGCCGCATCCTGGTCAAGGAAGAGAAGTACGACGACTGCATCACCTTGTGCCGGCAGGCCCTGAACTATTTCCCTCAGCTCCATCACGACAACGACATCTGGTTTTCTTACCGCATTGCCCTCTGCCTGCTGCGCCAGGGCCGCGTCGGGGAAGGGCGGCAGCGCCTGGAGAACCTGCTGAAGTACAAGCAGCACTGGATTCTTTTCCGGGGCCTGTTCTTTGCCGCCCAGGCCGAGGGCGACAGCGCGGCCATGCGCCGCTATGGGGCGTCGGCCTTCCTGGCTGGCGGCGAGTTCAAGGCCAAGGTCAATTTCATGGTCCAGTTCGCCCAGGCTTTGGAGAATATGGGCGGTTATGAGAAGATGGCCTATTTCCATTACCTCCTGGCCAAACGGGTCCGCATGGACCAGCATTGGAAGGTCAAGGCCGAACTCCTGGCCAAGACCGACAGCTATGCTTTTCCCGAACCGGACCGGCAGGAGCTGATGGACGGGCTCCATGGATTCTGGATGGACGAGAAGCATGCCGGCCAGACGCGCCACAAGGGGACCATCGAAAAGATCCTGCCCGGCAGCAAGGCCGGCTTCCTGCGGGAATACGGCGGCAATCAGTATTATTTCCGTACCGCTTCGCTGTACCGCGTCCGCCCGGAGGAAGGGGAGAAGGTCACGTTCTATGTAGAGGACTTCTTTGAGACAGGGAAAGAAAAACCGGCTCATCGCGCCGTGGACATCGAACCGGTTTTGCTATATGATAAGAAGTGAATTTACTAGAGAAAGTGAGTGGCACTCATGATTTTATCAGGCAAGGAAATTGTCAAGCATTTAGGTAAGGAAATCATCATTGAACCTTTCCATCCGGAACGGGTCAATCCCAATAGCTATAACCTGTCTTTGCACAATGAACTGATGGTCTATGACCACCAAGAACTGGATATGGCCAAGCCCAATCCGGCATCGACCATTTATATCCCCAAGTCGGGCTACGTCTTGCAGCCTAACAAGCTCTATCTGGGCCGGACCAATGAATATACCCGGACTGACGGCTATATCCCCATGCTCGAAGGCCGGTCGTCCGTCGGCCGCCTGGGCGTCTTCATCCACGTCACGGCTGGTTTCGGCGACGTCGGTTTTGCCGGTTATTGGACGCTGGAAATCTTCTGTGTCCAGCCTATCCGCATCTATCCGAACGTGGAAATCTGCCAGATCTACTATCACGATATCGACGGCGAATACGATACGTATCAGCACGGCAAGTACCAGAACAATACGGGTATCCAGCCCAGTATGCTCTGGAAAGACTTTGAAAAGATGAAATAAAGGGAAGTGTCTTCATGAAAGAAATAGATATGTTAGCCATGGCCCGGACGAACGGTTTCTGCCTGGGCAATGCCCAGGACCGCCAGGGCGGCACGGGCTGCACGGTCCTCGTGTTCCCGGAAAGTGCGCCCTGTGCTGTCGACGTCCGCGGCGGCGGCCCGGCCAGCCGGGAATCGGAACTGCTCAGTCCTATGGCGGCTGCGTCGGGTATCCACGCCATCCTGCTCAGCGGCGGCAGTGCCTTTGGCCTCAATGCCTCGGCTGGCGTCATGCAGTATTTGGAAGAACAGCACATTGGCTTCGATACGCGCATCTGCAAGGTGCCCCTCGTCGTCGAATCGTGCATCTATGATCTGGGCTGCGGCGACAATGTCCGCCCTGACGCCGCCATGGGCTATGCGGCCTGCCAGGCGTCGGAAAGTGGGGACTTCCGCCAAGGCTGTTACGGTGCCGGTACGGGGGCGACGGTCGGCAAGCTCTGCGGCCCGGACTATATGATGAAATCCGGCCTCGGTGCCTATGCCGTCCAGGTCGGCGACCTTCAGGTCGGTGCCGTCGTCGCCGTCAATGCCGTCGGTGATGTCCTCGACGAAAACGGCCAGATCCTGGCCGGTATGCGCAGCCGCAATGGCCAGGGCTTTGCCGATACGCGGCGGGTCATGCTCGAAGAAGCCGGCCAGACGCCGACCCTCTTTTCCCAGCGCGCCGTCGGAACGACGACCAATACGACTATCGGTGCCGTCGTCACCAATGGGCAGTTCGACAAGGCCCAGCTGAAAAAAATCGCCGCCCTCGGCAGCAACGGCCTCGTCCGGACCATCCGTCCCGTCAATACGACGGCTGACGGCGATTCTCTCTATGCCGCCAGCGTCGGCAGCGTTTCGGCTGAATTGAGCCTGACCGGGACCATCGCCGCCTACGTCGTCGAACAGGCCATCCGCCGCGCCGTCCGCCAGGCCGAAAGTATGTACGGCGTGCCAGCGTACCAGTAAAAGGGTAGCCCCTTACGCCAGGCCGGTTTTGCCCTGCCGGTTGTAGTATAGAGTTTGCAGTTTGTAGTGGGGGGATAACTGCGGCCTGCGAACTGCGGTCTGCGAACTGCGGCCTGCGACCTGCGACCTGCGACCTGCGAACCTGGGATTCCCGCAACAATTAACAAGGAAACGAGGATTTAATTATGTACGATTACGTCATCGTCGGCAGCGGCCTCTTTGGCTGTGTCTTTGCCCACGAGATGCATCAGGCCGGCCGACAGTGCCTGGTCCTGGAACGGCGGGACCATGTCGGCGGCAATGTCTATTGTGAAGAGAAGGATGGCATCCATATCCATCGCTATGGTGCCCACATTTTCCATACGTCGGACCGCCGGGTCTGGGACTATGTCAATCAGTTCGTCGAATTCAATCATTTTATCAATGCGCCCATTGCCAATTATAAAGGCGAACTGTACAATCTGCCTTTCAATATGAATACCTTTGCCAAGATGTGGGGCATCGTCACGCCGGAACAGGCGGCGGCCAAAATCGAAGGCCAGCGCCGGGCGGCAGGGATTACGGAGCCTAAGAATCTGGAAGAACAGGCCATTTCCCTCATCGGCACGGATATTTATACGAAATTAATCAAAGGCTATACGGAAAAGCAGTGGGGCCGGAGCTGTACGGATTTGCCGGCGTTCATCATCAAGCGCCTGCCCGTGCGCTATACTTTCGACAATAATTATTTCGACGACTGCTGGCAGGGCATCCCCCAAGGGGGCTACAACGTCCTCATCGACGCCCTCCTGGAAGGCATCGAAGTGCGGACTGGTGTCGATTATAACCGCGAACGGGCGTCGTACCTGGATATAGCCCGCAAAGTCGTCTATACCGGCCCCATTGACGAGTATTTCGGCTACCGCCTGGGCCATCTGGCCTATCGGGGCCTGCGTTTTGAAACGGAACGTTATAACGAGGTCAACCATCAAGGTGTGGCCGTCATGAACTATACCGACCGGGAAACGCCGTACACGCGGACGATTGAACACAAGCATTTTGAATTTGGCAGGCAGCCTGTGACGTATGTCACCAAGGAATACCCGGCTGAATGGCAGGCCGGCGAAGAAGCCTATTATCCTGTCAACGATGCGGTGAACCAGAATTTATACCATAAATATGCGGCCTTAGCCCGCCATGAACGCAATGTTATATTCGGCGGCCGCCTGGCAGAATATACGTATTATGACATGGACGATGTCATCGCCGGCGCCCTGGCTGCTGTAGAAAAGGAAGGATACCATGCAGAAACGAATTCGTAAGGCCGTCATCCCGGCGGCAGGCTATGGGACGCGCTTTTTGCCGGTCACCAAGGCCATCCCCAAGGAAATGATCCCCATTGTCGACAAACCGGTCATCCAGTACATCGTCGAAGAAGCCCTGCAGAGCGGCATCGAAGAAATCCTCATCATCACGGGCCACGGCAAGCGGGCCATTGAAGACCATTTCGATACCAATATCGACCTGGAGCTGCAGCTGCGCCAGCAGGGGAAGGACTCACTGCTGCACCTGGTCCAGGACATTTCGTCCATCAATATCCATTATATCCGTCAGAAGCACATGCGCGGCCTGGGCGATGCCATCCGCTGTGCCGAATCGTTCATCGATAACGAGCCCTTTGCCGTCCTCTTGGGCGACGACGTCGTCTACAATCCTGAGCAGCCGGCGCTGAAACAGATGATGGACGCTTTCAGCCGCCTGGGGGCTACTATGCTCGGCTGTCAGGAAGTGCCGCAGGAACTGGTATCGCGTTACGGCATCGTCCAGGGCCAGCCGACGGACGACGACCGCGTCGTCAAGCTCATCGACATGGTCGAAAAGCCGGCTGTCGACGAAGCGCCGAGCCGCCTGGCCGCGCTGGGCCGCTATATCCTGACGCCGGATATCTTTGAAATCCTGCGCCGCGTCCAGCCCGGCAAGGGCGGGGAAATCCAGCTCACCGACGCCCTGCGCCTCATGGCCGACCGGGAAGCGGTCTACGCCTACACCTTCAGCGGCCGCAGCTACGACACGGGCAACAAACTGGGCTTTTTGAAAGCCACCGTAGAATACGCCCTGCGCCGGGAAGACCTGGGCGACGCCTTCCGGGAATACCTGCGCCATAGCCTCTCCGAATAGGGGAGGCTATGGCCGTCAGGCCGGAGGGGGTTTTGCAGAGTGAGTCTTTATAGTTTGTAGTACAGAGTTTGTAGAAGATGGCTTTAAATTTAAAAGCATTCACTACAAACTGCAAACTTAAAACTTCCCAGAGGCTGTCTTAATGCAACAGCTTCTGGGATTTCTTCCTCCTTTCGCGGAAGAAACTCTTCATCAGGGCCGCACATTCTTCGGCCCGGACGCCGGCTGTGACTTCGGTCCGGTGGTTGAGGCGGTTGTTGTCGACGAGCTGGAAGAGGGAGCGCACGGCACCGGCTTTCGGGTCGTCGCAGCCGTAGACGACGCGGTCCAGGCGGCTGTTGACGATGGCGCCGGCACACATGGGGCACGGTTCGACGGTCACGTAGAGGGTACAGCCTGTCAGGCGCCAGCGATTGAGGGCGCGGCAGGCTTTTTCAATGGCCAGCAGTTCGGCGTGGGCCGTCGCACAGGGCAGGCTTTCGCGCAGGTTATAGGCCCGGGCGACGACTTTCTTTTCATAGACGATGACGGCGCCGATAGGGATTTCTCCGACGGCATAGGCCGTCTTGGCTTCGGCCAGGGCTTTGCCCATATAAAATTCATCTTTAGTCATAGTGGATGGAGTCTCCTTAGCAAAAAATTTACGTCTATCATAACACGAAAACAGGGAAGGGGAAACTATTATGGATGCCATTTGGTGGCAGATTTTCGACTTATTAGGGACGACGGCCTTTGCCGTATCCGGCGTCTTCGCAGCCATTTCACGGCGCATGGACCTCTTCGGCATCTTCGTCCTCAGTGCGGCGACGGCTGTCGGCGGCGGTATCATCCGCGACATCCTCATCGGCAATATCCCGCCGGCTGCCTTTAAGAACAGTATCTATTTGTGGATCATCCTCGGCTCCATGGCCGTCATCACGATTATCGTCCGCTATTTCAATATCCGCATGTGGCGCCGCGTCGTCGGCAAGCTCTCCATCTGGTATCTCGTCTGCGACGCCATCGGCCTCGGCTCCTTTACGGTTACCGGGACCCTCCTGGGCTGCTTTTATTATCCCGACTACTGGATCCTCGACATCACCCTCGGCGTCCTGACGGCTGTCGGCGGCGGCGTCATCCGCGACGTCCTGGCCGGGCGCATCCCCGGCGTCCTGCGCAAGGAAGTCTACGCGACGGCGTCCCTCCTGGGCAGTATCTTCTTGTACGGCGCCGTCATCCCCTTTGAGGTCCCCTTGGAAGTCGGTGCCATCGTCGCCTTTTCCGTCACCGTAGCCATCCGCCTGGTGGCCATCCGACTGCACCTCAATATCCCAAGGATCCGCCGCGCCCACCATCGGAGGGCGTCGTAGGCAACAGCCCTACAAATTTTCCCAGGGCCGTGATATAATAAAAGGTACAATTTTTTTTCTTCATAATAGGAGTGATAACGTGAATCTGTTACAGAAAGCAGTCAGCCTGGCCGTAGCCTCTTTCTTTTTATGTGCCTCGCCGGCTGCACTGGCAAAGACGATTTTATATGTACCCCAGGATGACCGGCCTGTCGATTATGAATACACGGTCAGTACGGCCGAAGCGGCGGGCTATCAGGTCCTGACGCCGCCGGCCCAGTATCTGTCGGGCATGAACTTCCACGGTTCGCCGGATAAGCTCATGGCCTGGGTCAATGCCAATGCCGGCAAGGCCGATGCCATGGTCCTGTCCATCGATTCCCTGGTCTATGGCGGCCTCGTCGATTCGCGCAAGCATAACCTGCCGATGGAAACGCTGACAGCGCGCCTGGAAAAGGTCGAAGCGCTGCATAAATCGCACAAGAACGTGCCCATTTATGTCTTCAGCACGGTCATGCGCAGTCCCTGGGCCGGCGGCAAGGGCGTCGAACCGGACTATTACCTGACCATGGGCTCCGACATCTATCAGCTGGCGTCGCTCCAGGCCAAGATGGATGAAGAAGGCCTGAATCCGCAGGAACGCAATGACTGGTTCGCCATCATGCGCCGCGTGCCCATGGAATACCTCCAGGACTGGTATAACCGGCGCCGCAAGAACATGAGCATCAATTACCGCCTCATCGACGATGCCCGCAAAGGCGTCTTTACCTATTACAGCCTGGGCCACGACGATAATTCCGTCAGCACCCAGTCGTCGCTGGAATCGAAGTACCTGGAAATGGCCGGTACGGGCATCCCCAAGACGGCTTTCGGCTCCTTCCCCGGTGCCGACCAGCTGGGCCTGCTGCTCATCACGCGGGCCAGCAACGATTTCAATAATTATCATCCCAAGATCACCGTCATCTACCCCTTGGGCGGCGGTGAAAAGACCGTGCCCCGCTATGACGGCCAGGCCATTGGCAAGACCATCGCGTCCCACGTCGAAGCCATCGGAGGCACCATGGTCGATAATGAACGGCCGGACCTCTTGCTGGCCGTCAACACGCCGCTGACGACGTCGACGACGGAATCGGCGAACTTTGAAAACTTCCCAATCATGCTCCAGTCGACGCGGGATTTCCTGACGCAGATCGAAAAGGCCGTCAACCTCGACATCCCGGTCAGCATCGTCGATATGGCCTTTTCCAACGGCTCCGACAATACCCTGGTCTACGGCCTCTATCAGGATAAGATGATGTACCGCCTGGCCGCCTACAACGGCTGGAACACGGCCAGCAACTCCGTCGGCTACGGCATCGCCCAGGGCGTCTTGTCCAAGTACATGACGGCCGATGCCCACCGCGACATGCTGACCACGCAGTACCTCGACAACTGGGCGTACCAGGCCAATGTCCGCGATTACATCTACCGTATGCAGCAGAAACTGGAAGCCGGCGTCGTCACTCAGTATTACCCGACGCTCAACGAAGAACTCCAGAGCCGCACGAAAGAACAGCTCCAGCGCTATGCGTCGACGTATCTCGGCATCGACCCCAAGACCGTCGATGTCACCCTGCCGTGGCAGCGCCTGTTCGAAGTCTATGTCGACGTCAAGCCGACGCCGTCTGTCCCCCTGGAAGCCGACGTGCGCCACGACATGAATGACCGCGAACTCCAGAACCTGGCCAATGAAGTCTCGGCCGCCCAGGCCCAGCTCGATGCGGCCCAGACCGTCAATGCCGACGGGACGGTCACGCAGGCCGACCCGGCCGTCCAGGCCCAGCTCCAGGCCGCCAAGGCCGCTGCCCAGGCCCGTTACGAACAGGAAAAACAGGCCCAGGCCATCAATCACAGTGAAGAAAAAGCCCAGCAGAGCCGTACCTGGGCTGCACAGAAATAGGATACCCCATGGAACAACAGAATCATACAACGACACAACTTCATGAGAAACGCCGCGTTCCACCTGGAAAGAAGGGCCGCCGTATCGCTGCCGCCGCAGCCGGACTGGTCTGTCTCGGCATCGCCGCCGCAGCTTACGGCTATTTCGGCCCCAATTTCCTCCTGCCCTATAAGAGCGGCTACGTCCACGTCCGCAGCGACATGACGGCTTCGGAAGTCGGCGATGTCCTGACCGATGAAGGCTATATTGCCAGCCCCTTGTGGTTCCGCGCCGTAGCGACCGTCACGGGCCAGGCCGGTGACATCCATGCCGGCGAGTATACCTTCGATTCGCGCATGAGCCTCCATACGCTGCTGGAAAAACTGACCAGCGGCAAGTCGGAAGCGGACCGCCTGGTCGTCCCCGAAGGCTATACGGTCCGGGAAATCGCCAAGGCCGTCGCCGCCAACGGGCGCATCAGCGAAGCCGATTTCCTCAAGGCTGCCTCGTCGTCGGACCAGCTCCTGCCGTATATGAAGGGCAATCGCAAAGTGACCTTCCCGACAGAAGGCTTCCTCTTCCCGGACACGTATTTCATCCCTTATGACGCGACGGCCGACGATGTCGTGGCCATGATGCTCAAGAACTTCGACGCCCACTTGACGGATGCCATGAAAGCGGGCATTGCCAAGCAGAACCTGTCGATTTACCAGTTCGTCACCTTGGCCTCGCTCATCGAAAAGAAAGCGAAATACGAAAAGGACCGGCCCCTCATCGCGTCGGTCTTCGAGAACCGCCTGAAGATCCACATGAAACTCCAGTCCGATGCCAGCATTTCCTATGCCATGGGGACTCACAAGGCAGCCTACAGCATCAACGAGACGCAGTACGATTCGCCGTACAATACGTACCGCTATGAAGGCTTGCCGCCGGGACCGATCGGCAATCCCGGCATGGACTGCATGGAAGCCATCCTCGAGGCACCGCAGACGAATTACCTCTATTTCGTCGCCGATAAGGACGGCCATAATTACTTCGCCGCCACCTATGAGGAGCACATGAAGAACGTCCAGGAGCACATGCCATGATGGAGGCATTGTTCCAGGATATGAAAGCCTGTGCCCACGAGCGGAACCTGCCCATCCTGCGCGACAGCGAGCTGCCCTTGTTCACGGGCATCGCAGCGTCGTGCCAGCCGGCGCATGTCCTGGAAATCGGGACCTGCATCGGCTATTCGGCCCTGCAGATGGCACCGTTCCTGGCACCGGGCGGGACGATTACGACCATCGAGCTCGACCGTGAGCGCTATGACCTGGCCTGCCAGTTCTTCCGGCGCTCGCCCTATGAAAAGGTCATTACGGCTATCCACGGCGATGGGACAGCGCTGGCGGAACAGCTCCCCGGTCCGTGGGACTTCGTCTTCCTCGACGGGCCGAAAGGGCAGTATGTGCGCCAGCTGCGATATCTCCTGCCCAAGCTCCTGCCCGGCGCCATCGTCGCAGCAGATAATATCGACTACCACGACATGTTTTATATCGAAGGGACCCTGCCGCACAAACACCGCACGGCCGTGACCCGTTTGCGGGAATTCATGGACCTCGTCGGCGACCGGTCCCTTTTTGAGACTGTATTTTTTGAAAATGGCGACGGCATGACCGTTTCGCAATGGAAAGGATAAGAGAATGGGAAAAATGGAATTGCTGGCTCCGGCCGGCAGTATGGATAAGATGAAGATGGCCTTTTTATACGGCGCCGATGCCGTATACCTGGGAGGGAAGTCCTTCGGCCTGCGGGCTTTCAGCGACAACTTTTCCAATGAAGAACTGAAGGAAGCCGTCGACTATGCCCATGCCCGGGGCAAGCACATCCACGTGACGGTCAACATCTTCCCGCATAACGACGACCTCAAGGGCTTGCCGGAATACCTCGTCTACCTGCGCGATATCGGCGTCGATGCCGTCCTCATCGCCGACCCGGGCATCTTCGCCCTGGCCCGGCAGCTCGTGCCCGACCTGCCTGTCCACATATCGACCCAGGCCAACACGACCAACTGGGCATCGACGAAATTCTGGCGCGATAACGGCGCATCGCGCGTCGTCATGGCCCGCGAAGTGAGCCTCCGCGACGTCAAGGAAATCCATGCCAAAGTCCCCGATATCGAACTGGAAGGCTTCATCCACGGCGCCATGTGCATTTCCTATTCCGGCCGCTGCCTGCTGAGCAATTACTTCACCCAGGGCGACCGCGACTCGAACCGCGGTGAATGTGTCCAGTGCTGCCGCTTCAAGTACAACGTCGTCGAAGAGAAACGGCCAGGCCAGTATTTCCCCGTCGTCGAAGATGAACGGGGGACGTACATCTTCAACTCCAAGGACCTCTGTCTCCTGCCGTACCTGCCGGACCTCTACGACGCCGGCTTTACGAGCCTGAAGATCGAAGGGCGCATGAAGAGCATCCACTACGTCGCCACCGTGACCAAGGTCTACCGCCAGGCCTTCGACGCCTACGAAGCCGACCCGGAACACTTCACGGTCCGCCAGGAATGGCTCGACGAATTGGAAAAGATTTCCCACCGGCCCTACACGCGGGGCTTCTCCGTCTCCCGGCCGACGGCGGCCGACCAGGTCTACAGCCAGTCGAGCAATACCCAGACACACGATTTCATCGGCCTCGTCAAGTCCTATGATAAAGAAAAGGGCCTGGCCTGGGTAGAACAGCGGAACCACTTCAAACTCGGCCAGACTGTAGAATTCCTCCAGCCCAAGGGCCATCTGGTCCGCTATACCATCGACCGCATCGTCGATGAAGACGGGCAGGAACTCGACGCCGCCCGCCACGCCCAGCAGCTCGTCGGCCTGGCCGTACCAGAACGGCTGGAACCGTATTCCATGATGCGCCGCCAGGTGAAGAGCCATGTTTGATGAAGACTGGGTCTACTTCCAGGCCCCTCCGTCGGAAATGACCTTCATCAACCGCATCATCGAAGGCTGTGACTACCTGGGCGTGGTCACGGCCCTGGACGGCAAGAAGGGCATCGGCTTCGTCCGGACGACGAAGGACACGGCAGGGGAAACGATTGAGGTACTCCAATCGCTGCCCATCCCGGTGCGCATCCTGAGCCGCCAGGAAGCCTTAGCGCAAGCTGAACAAAAGTAGTGTATGAAATTTACAAAATTTATAGTTATACGATTTAGTGAAAGGGCTTGCCGCACAGCGGTAAGCCCTTTCAAGTTGTTAGTGGCTAGTGGTTAGGGGTTAGTAGATGGGTTTAAATTTAAAGCCATCTTCTACAAACTACAAACTCTGTACTATAACGATAGAGCAATTCCATGCCGATTCAAAACGTTACATTTTAAAAAATAGCAGTTCTTGTTGTAATGGATAAAATAGTTGTTCCTGCTAATCATTTTTTGGCGGTTAGCCCTTTAAATTCTTGACAGAATTGGTGTATAATTAATGATATAATCATAAAATACTTTATAGCGTATATTATATGCGTATACGGTACGCTATTGAATCCAAGACCCGCCGTCTGACGATACGATGTCCATTATCATACATACTGAAACCATAAGCGAAGCGGCCGGGTCCCAGTCAAGTGAGGAGGAGCTTCTATGAAAAAATCTAATTGCCTGGCCATGATTTTGGCCGGCGGGAAAGGAAGCCGTTTGGGCGTCCTGACCAAAGACCAGGCTAAACCGGGCCTTTTGTTCGGCGGAAAATATCGCATCATCGACTTCCCACTGAGTAACTGCCGCAATTCCGGCATCGACACGGTCGGCATCCTGACCCAGTATCAGCCGCTGGAACTGAACTGGTACATCGGCAACGGCAGCTCGTGGAACCTCGACTCGACCAAGGGCGGCACGTACGTCCTGCCGCCGTATCAGAGCGACGGCGGTTCCAACTGGTACCGTGGCACAGCCGATGCTATCTACCAGAACTTGAACTTCGTGGAAATGGTCGGCGACGATTACGTCCTCATCCTGTCGGGCGACCACATCTATTCCATGGACTACGACAAGATGCTCAATTTCCACAAGAAACACCACGCCAAGGTCACCATCGGCACGATCCGCGTCCCCTGGGACGAAGCCAGCCGCTTCGGCATCATGGTCGCCAATGAAAACATGCGCATCACCAAGTTCCAGGAAAAACCGGCCAAGCCCGAAAGCAACCTGGCTTCCATGGGCATTTACATCTTCAACCGCGACGTCCTGGAATCGTACCTCAAGGCCGATGCCAAGGATGAAAAGTCGGAACACGACTTCGGCAAGAACGTCATCCCGGCGATGCTGTCCGACCAGATCCCGCTGTATGCCTATCCCTTTGAAGGCTACTGGAAGGACGTCGGCACCATCGACAGCCTGTGGCAGGCCAACATGGACCTCATCGCCGACGAACCGCCCATCGACCTGCGCGACAGCAAGTGGCGCATCTATTCGGGCAACCAGAGTTTCCCGCCGCACCTCATCGGACCCAACGGCTCGGCCAAGAGTTCCCTCATCGCTGAAGGCTCGGAAATCTTCGGGACTGTCAGCAATTCGGTCATCTTCTACGGCGTCACTATCAAAGAAGGGGCGAAAGTCACCAATTCCGTCATCATGCCCGGCTCTGTCGTCGAAGAAAATGCCGTCGTCGACAAGGCCATCCTGGGCGAACGCTGCCACATCTATCCCGGCGCCGTCCTCCACAATGAAGACGGGTCTGTCGCCGTACTGGGACGCAAAGGGGAATTGAAACCAGAACAAGTTACAGCGAAAGGGGAACACTAGTTATGAACAGTAATATGATCGGCCTCATCAATATGCGCGAAGACCATCCCTTGCAGGAAATCAATGACACGCGCCCGTTGTCGACGCTGCCCATCGGCGGCAAGTACCGCCTCATCGACTTCACGCTTTCCAATATGGTCAACGCCGGCATCGAAAACGTCGGCCTCCTGCTCTCCAGTCAGTCCCGGTCGGTCCTGGACCACATCCGGTCCGGCAAGGAATGGGGTCTGGCCCACAAGGGCGACGGCTTGTTCTATCTGCCGGAAGAACGGGCGGATATCGAACATCCCGTAGAAGGGGACATCAGTGCTTATTATAAGAACCTCATCTTCGTTCAGCGGGCCAACAAGCGCTACGCCCTGCTGTCTGGCTGCGACATGGTCCAGAACATCGACTATGACAAGGTCCTCCACTTCCATCGCCATCACAACGCCGACGTCACCCTCATCTATCAGCAGCAGAAATACGACTTCGACCGCGAAGGCTATGTCCTGACCATCGACGATGTCTGCAAGGATCGGGTCACGGCCATCGAAGCCAAGCCGGAAGTCAAAGCTGGCGACAACTTATACCAGCGGGGAATCCTCATCGACTGCGATGTATTCCAGCATTGCATACGCCGGGCCTATGCCCAGGGATATACCCATTTTATTACCGATGTGCTCCAGCGCAATGTAGACCGCCTGCGGATTTTCGGCTATAATTATCAGGGATATGCAAAACGGATCGATTCCGTCAATTCCTACTTCCAGGTCAACATGGACCTGCGCGACAGCCGCATCTGGCATGAACTGCTCCTCAAGGATATGGATCACCGCATCTATACCAAGATCAAGGACGAAGCGCCGGCCAAGTACATGGAAGAATCGCATGTCTCCAATTCTCTCGTGGCTAATGGCTGCATCATCGAAGGCCGCGTAGAGAATTCGATTCTTTTCCGCCGCGTCAAGGTCGGAAAGAATGCTGTCATTCGCAACAGCATCATCATGCAGCACTCGGTCGTCGGCGATGACGCCCAGCTCGATTACGTCGTATGCGACAAGAATACGGTCATCCAGCCGGAAGCCGTGTTGAGCGGCAGCCACGACAACCCGTTGTGCATTGGTAAACGTTCAGTCCGCTGAACGCAACTATGAAGGGGTTAGAGACAATATGAAAAAATGGCAGGATAAGGAAGAATTCAAAAAGTTATTTACCGAGAAAGCCCACATCTTGTGGGAAAAAGATCTGCGGGACATGACCTTGAATGAAGTCTATCAGACCATCGCCTATATGATCCGCGATCTGGTAAGTGAAGATTGGATCCGCACGAATGAAATCTATGCCGAACAGAAGGTTAAGCAAGTCTATTATTTCTCCATTGAATTCCTCATCGGCCGCCTCCTGGAATCGAATCTCCTGGGCATCGATATGGACGACATCTGTCGCCAGGGCCTGGAAGACCTGGGCTGGGACCTGAATAAGGTCATCCCGGCCGAACGCGATCCGGGCCTGGGGAATGGGGGATTGGGGCGGCTGGCTGCCTGCTTCATCGATTCCCTGGCAGCGCTGCAGCTGCCGGGTCATGGCAACAGCATCCGCTATCAGTACGGCTTGTTCAACCAGCGCATTGTCGACAACCAGCAGGTCGAACTGCCCGATAACTGGCTGGTCAACGGCTATCCCTGGGAAGTCAAGAAAGTCGACAAAGCCGTCTATGTCCGCTTTGGCGGCAACGCCTACATGCGTCCTGACGAAGACGGCAACCTGGAATGTGTCCACGAAAAGTATTCGTCTGTCCGCGCCGTACCGTACGATGTGCCTATCATCGGCTACCACAACAACACGGTCAACACGCTGCGCCTGTGGCGGGCGGAATATTCGCGGGAACAGCTCTACCAGGAACTGTCCATCGGCGACCGGCGCCGGGCCTTCCGCTACAAGGACAGTGTCCAGCAGATTTCCCGTTTCCTCTATCCTGACGACAGCAATGAAGACGGCCGCCGCCTGCGCCTGATGCAGGAATACTTCTTCGTATCGGCCGGCCTCCAGAGTATCGTCCGCCATTATAAGAAGAAATATCACGAAAGCATCTATAAATTCGACCGCTATGTGGCCATCCACATCAACGACACCCATCCGGCCCTGGTCATCCCGGAACTGATGCGCATCCTCATGGACGAAGAAGGCGTATCGTGGGATGCGGCCTGGAACATCACCGTCCGCACCGTGGCCTATACGAACCACGCCATCCTGCCGGAAGCCATGGAAAAATGGTCCATCCCCATGTTCAAGGAACTGCTGCCGCGCATTTACCTCATCGTCGAAGAAATCAACAACCGCTGGCTCAAAGAAGTCCGCAGCCTCTATCCGGGCGATGAATCGCGAGCCCGCGACGTCGCCGTCCTCTGGGATGGCCAGGTCCACATGGCTCATCTGGCCGTCCTCGGCAGCCACAGCGTCAACGGCGTCGCCGAAATCCATTCGCAGATCCTCAAGGATTCGACGCTGCACCAGTTCTATACGTGCTTCCCGCACCGCTTCTCGAACAAGACCAATGGCATTTCCCATCGCCGCTGGCTCATCGAAGCCAATCCGCAGCTGGCGTCGCTCATCGACGATACCATCGGTGACAGCTGGCGCCGGACGCCGTCGAAGCTCCAGGACCTCATGCCCTTTGCCGACGACCCGGCCTTCCAGGAACAGCTGACGCGGGTCAAAAAGGACCGCAAGGAAATCCTGGCCCGCTACATCCGCGACCGCTACGATACGGACGTGCGGACGGATTCGATCTTCGACATCCAGATCAAGCGCATCCACCTGTACAAGCGCCAGACCTTGAACATCCTGCACATCCTGCACTTGTACTACCTCTTGAAGGACAACCCGAAGCTCAAGATCACGCCGCGGACCTTCCTCTTTGGCGGCAAGGCCGCTGCCGGCTACGGCGAAGCCAAGGAAACGATCCGCCTCATCAACGTCGTCGCCCATATGGTCAATTCCGACCGTAAGGTCAACAAGCAGATGAAGGTCCTGTTCCTGGAAAACTACAATGTTTCCTTAGGCCAACTCCTCTTCCCGGCTGCTGACGTGAGCGAACAGATTTCGACAGCCGGCAAGGAAGCGTCGGGCACGGGCAACATGAAGTTCATGATGAACGGTGCCATCACCCTGGGGACCATGGACGGGGCCAACGTCGAAATCCACCGCAAGGTCGGCGACGAAAACTGTGTCATCTTCGGGCTGCGGGCTGACGAAGTCATGAACTACTACATCCACGGCGGCTACTCGTCGTGGCAGATGTACAGCGACGACGCCGCCATCCGCCGCCTCATGGATGCCCTCGTCGACGGCTCTATCGGTGGGGACCACTTCGGTATGCTCTACTCGGCCTTCCTCGACCGGAACGACGAATACTTCGTCCTCAAGGACTTCCAGTCCTACTGCCAGGCCCAGCAGGAAATCGCCAAACGCTACGGCGACCATACGAAATGGTGTCATTCGAGCGTCGTCAACATCGCCCAGTCCGGCTACTTCTCCAGCGACCGGACGATCCAGCAGTACGCCGATGACATTTGGCGCATCAAGCCGGTCAAACACTAACTAAGAATCAGGAGGATAAGATATGAAACTCAGTGCAATCGACGAGTACAGTACCTTCTTGTATCATCAGGGTACGAACTACGCCAGTTATCGTCTGTTCGGGGCCCATTTCACGGTCCTGCGCCGCAAGCCCTGCGTGCGCTTTGCCGTCTGGGCGCCTCACGCCCAGCAGGTCAGCGTCGTCGGTGATTTCAATCACTGGGACGCCGATGCCAATCCCATGGAGCGGAGCAGCTGCGGCAACGGCATTTGGGTTACGCATATTGCCGGCCTCCAGGAAGGGGACATCTACAAGTACGCCATCACGACGGCGTCAGGCGAACGCATCTTAAAGAGCGATCCCTATGCCTTCTGGTCGGAAGTACGTCCCAACACGGCATCGAAACTGACCAAGCTCCACTACACGTGGCGCGACAAGAAATGGATGGACAGCCGCAGTGCTTACGATTCGTACCGTAAGCCCATGCTGACCTACGAAGTCCATCTCGGCTCGTGGCGCCGCGGCGAAGACGGCGAAATGCTGTCGTACCGCGATATCGCGCCCCAGCTGGTCGATTATGTCAAACAGATGAATTATACCCATATCGAGCTCATGCCGCTGTGCGAATATCCCTTCGATGGCTCCTGGGGCTACCAGGGGACGGGGTATTTCTCGGCGACCAGCCGCTATGGCAGCCCGGAAGACTTTATGTACCTCGTCGACCTCTGCCACCGCAACGGCATCGGCGTCATCCTCGACTGGGTACCGGGGCATTTTTGCCGCGACGCCCACGGCCTGCGCCATTTCGATGGCGAACCGTGCTATGAATCGGGCAACCCCATGCTGGCAGAAAACAAGGAATGGGACACGATGAATTTCGACTACGGCCGGACGGAAGTCCAGTCCTTCCTCATTTCCAGTGCCCTGTTCTGGATCAGCCAGTTCCACATCGACGGCCTGCGCATCGATGCCGTCGCCAACATGCTCTACCTCGATTACGGCCATGCCGACGGCGACTGGCAGCCCAATAAATACGGCGGCCGGGAAAACCTGGAAGCCATCGACTTCCTGCGCCATCTCAATACGGCCGTCTTCAAGGAATACCCTCAGGCCCTGATGATTGCCGAAGAATCGTCGGCCTGGCCTCTCGTGACCAAGCCCGTCGACGTCGGCGGCCTGGGATTCAATTACAAATGGAACATGGGATGGATGAACGATATGCTCCGCTACATGTCGCTGGACCCGCTGTTCCGCAAGGACAATCACAACCTGATTACGTTTTCGTTATGCTATGCTTTTTCAGAAAACTTCATCCTGCCCTTGTCGCATGATGAAGTCGTCCACGGCAAACATTCCCTCCTGGACAAGATGCCTGGCGACTACTGGCAGAAATTCGCCGGCCTGCGCGCCTTTTACGGCTACTGGATGTCCCATCCGGGCAAGAAGCTCCTGTTCATGGGCAGCGAGTTCGGCCAGTTCATCGAATGGAAATACGATGACAGCCTGGACTGGCACCTCCTCAAGTATCCCATGCACAAGGCCATGCACGACTACGTGCGCAGCCTGAATACATACTATGTGGACCATCCGGAATTCTGGGAAGAAGACTGCGACTGGTCGGGCTTCTCGTGGATCAGCTGCGACGACTGCGACAACAGCGTCATCGCCTTTTACCGTACGGGTAAGGACGAAACGGATATGACCGTCGTCGTCTGCAACTTCACGCCTGTCGTCCGCCATTCGTACCGCTTCGGCGTCCCCCGGAAAGGGACGTACGTCGAAGTCTTCAACAGTGACGCCACGGCCTTCGGCGGCTCCAATGTCCTTAATGAAGGCGAATTCGAGGCCCAGGATGTGCCCATGCACGGCATGGACCAGTCCCTGGAACTGACCTTGCCGCCGCTGGCGACGATTTACCTGCAGCTGACAGGGAGTGTTAAAAAAAAAGCAGTGACCAAACCGCGGCGCCGCCGGACAGTGAAAGCCGATAAGGCTGCCGACGAAACGGTCAAGAAAACGGCCAAGGCGCCGGGAAAGAAGGCGACGACCCGTGGAAAAGGGAAAGCCAAGACGGCAGCGTCTGAAAAGAAGACTGCTGCAACGAGAAAGAGAAGAACTGGGCGTCCTGCCAAAAAGGAAGCAGACGCCTGATACGGTACTTAGGGAAAGTGGGGGACATACGATGAATGTATTATTTGTGGCCTCAGAAGCAGTGCCATTTATCAAAACAGGCGGGCTGGCCGATGTCATGGGCGCACTGCCCAAGGCTTTAGCCAAGAAAGGCATGGACGTCCGCCTGGTCATTCCGAAATACAGCCGCATCGCTGAAGAAGCGAAGAAGCAGATGAAAGAAGTGACGACAGGCATCGTGAATCTGGCCTGGCGCCAGCTCTACTACGGTGTCGAAGAAATCAAGCAGGACGGCGTGACCGTCTATTTCATCGACAACGAATGGTATTTCAAGCGCGACGGCCTCTACGGCTACGGCGATGACGACGAACGCTTCGCCTATTTCTGCCGCGCCGTCCTGACCATGCTGCCCAAGATCGGCTTCAAGCCGGACATCATCCACTGCAACGACTGGCATACGGGCCTCATGGGCGTCTTCCTCAAAGAAGACTTCTGGCACGATGACTTCTACAAGGGAATCAAAGTCATCTATACCATTCACAACCTGAAATACCAGGGCATCTATCCGCCGTCGATCATGCGCGACATCATCGGCCTGCCGCAGGAACTCTTCGACAACGGCAACCTGGAATGTGACGGCTGCGTGAACTACATGAAGTCGGGCATGGTCTACGCCGACCACATCACGACGGTCAGCCCGTCGTATGCCCAGGAAATCACCTATCCGTACTTTGGCGAAGGCCTGGATGGCTATATCCGCGACAATGGGGAAAAGGTGACGGGCATCATCAACGGCCTGGACATCGACGTCTACAATCCGGAAACGGACCCGTATATCAAGCGCCAGTATTCCGTCGCCAACGCCCGGGCTGGCAAGCGGGAAAATAAAGATGCCCTGCGGGCCGAACTGGGCCTGCGCATCAAGCGGGGCGTACCCATGATCGCCATGGTCACGCGCCTCGTCGAAGATAAGGGCCTGGACCTGGTCACGCGCATCATGGATGAACTCGTCGACGACGACGTCCAGCTGGTCCTGGTCGGGACGGGCGATGCCGGCTATGAAGAAGCCTTCCGCGAACTGGCCCGCCGCCATCCGACCAAGGTATCGGCGAACATCACCTTCAACGAAGCCCTGGCCCACAAGGTCTATGCCGCTGCCGACATGTTCCTCATGCCGTCGCGGTACGAACCGTGCGGCCTGAGCCAGCTCATCGCCCTGCGCTACGGCGCCATCCCCATCGTCCGCGAAACGGGCGGCCTCAAGGATACGGTCCATCCCTTCGATAAATACAGCAAACAGGGCAATGGCCTGACCTTCCCGAACTTCAACGCCCACGAACTGCTGTTCACGGCGAAACGGGCCATGGGTTACTATGAAGACACGGCCCTGTGGGATATCCTCGTCCGCAACGCCATGACCAGCGACTACAGCTGGGACCGCTCGGCCGAAGCCTACCAGAACCTGTACGAAAAAGTATTACAACAATAAAAGACAGTTTGTAGTTCAGAGTTTGTAGTTTGTAGAAATTGGTTTTACATTTCCAGCTATTCACTAAAAACTAAAAACTGCAAACTCAAAAGGGACTGTCGCATGAAGGCTTCTGCCATTGTGCATAGTCCCTTTGACTTATAGTTTGCAGTACGGAGTTTTTAGTTTGTAGCAGATGACTTTAAATTTAAAACCATTCACTACACACTGCAAACTTAATACTCAAAAAGGGGCTGTCGCACGAAGATTTTTGCCATCATGCAAGGCCCCTTTTACTTTATAGTTTGTAGTACGGAGTTTGTAGTT
>OFRZ01000502.1_pt1 | contig 35968 bp, 13 predicted proteins | sample 1543181 | NCBI WGS metagenome assembly OFRZ01 (sample SAMN04209245, study PRJEB22552) | human gut metagenome | biome: gut; material: feces | host: Homo sapiens | place: USA: Oklahoma | reverse complement strand
GAGGGTGTAAACACTTAGGGACTGTCCAACCTTATGGGTACAGTATAAATTTAAAAGCCTTCACTAAAAACTATAAACTGTAAACTTAATACTTAAAAAGAGGCTGTCTTAATGCGACAGCCTCTTTTTGTCATTTCCCCGGATCAGCCATGATTTTGGCCAGGACGACGCGGTATTTATCGTTGTATTTTCGCATGCAGTCGTTGATGTCGCGGCGGATGCGGGCGATGTTTTCGACGTTGTATTCTTCTGGCGGCACGTGGATGTCGCAGATGATGTTCAGGCGGGCGTGGCCCGACGTGATGCGCAGGTGATCCGTGTGATAGCGGGGATATCTTTCGTGGACGATTTTATCCAGGACGTGGCGGACGTCGTTGATCTTGTGGATGTCCGTGCAGAGCGGGTCCATGTGGATGTTGACTTCCATATGGTATTTATCCTGCAATTCATCTTCCAGTACGTCCAGCGAGGCGTGGACTTCGGTCAAGTCGGCCTTGTCCGGGACTTCGGCGTGGATGGAACCGAACATGCGGCCCGGTCCGTAGTCGTGGATACGGATGTCGTGGACGCCGACGACGTATTTGCATTTCAAGGCCGTATCGACGATGCCCCGGACGAGTTCCGGGTCCGGCGCTTTACCCAGGAGGATGTTGATGACGTCTTTGGCAATGCCGTAGCCGGCGTACATGATCATCAGGCCGATGGCCGTGCCGGCAGCGGCGTCGATGGGCAGCGTCGTGAACTGCTGGGCAATGGTAGCGACCAGGACGCCCGTCGTGGCGATGGCATCGGTGATGCTGTCGGCAGCCGTCGCATCGTTGACACCGGAATTGATTTTCTTGCCGATATAGCGGTTATAGATGCACATCCAGACCTTGACGGCGATGGAGATGACGAGGACGCCGATGCTCCAATAGGAGAATTCCATGTCTTCTGGTTCAAAGAATTTGCCAATCGACGTTTCGCAGAGCTTGTAGCCGACGACGAGGATGATGATGGAAATGGTCAGCGATGCCAGGTATTCAAAGCGGCCGTGGCCGAAGGGATGTTCCTTGTCTGGCGGCCGGTTGCTCAATTTGGCACTGATGATGGAAATGAACGACGAACCCATGTCGGTCAGGTTGTTGAAGGCATCGGACAAGATACCGATGCTGTTGCTCATCATGCCGACGAGGAATTTGCTGACAAAGAGGAAGAGGTTACAAATAATGCCTAAGATGCCGCCGAGGATACTGTATTGTTCACGGACGTGTTTGTCATCGGTATCCTCATAGTTCTTGATGAAGCGGCGGATAATGAATTCGATCATGTGAAATCACCCAGCTTTCTGATTCCCTTCATTATAGCAGAGATAGGGCGAGATACAAGTAATAACGAGAAAGAAATTGAGAATATAAGAAATGCGAAAAAATCATAATATTATCGAAAATGGGAATAGTTATTGAGTATTTTGCCGGGAAGAATTGCAATTACTTTATTTTTTTATATAATAGAATAGTGATTAAAAAATAATAAGCTCATAAAGTATATGATGGGGAGGATGTATGGATATACGAAAAGCACTTATTTTTGATATGGATGGGACCATGTTTGATACGGAACCCATTTCTTATCGCTGTTGGCGGGACGTATCAGCCCGGCATGGTTTTGACCTGGACCGCTCGGTGTTCGACCGCATGCTGGGACGGGACAATCTGCGCATCCGTGCTATTTGTGATGACGCCTTCGGGCCGGATTATCCCTATGATGATATTTGTCGGGAAAAGGTGGCCTTGCAGCTGGAATATTACCGCAGCCATGCGATTCCCATCAAGCCGGGCCTGCTCCACGTCCTGCACTACGCCCGGGAAGAAGGGATTGCCTGTGCCGTCGCTTCGTCGTCACCGCGGACACTGATTGAATATTTATTAGATAAAACGGGTGTAGCTCCCTTCTTTTCCGTCGTCCAGAGCGGGGAAGAAGCGGCCCATGGCAAGCCGGATCCGGATGTGTTCCTCATGGCCTGCGACAAAGCCCGTGTTTCACCGGACCAGGCCTTGGTACTGGAAGATTCAGAGAGCGGCATCCTGGCCGCCCATGCTGCGGGAATCCCGTCTATCTGGATCCCCGATTTAATTACTATTCCCAAAGACGTACAAGACCTGGCCTGGACATGTTGCCACAGCCTGGAAGACGTTCCAGGACTGCTGGCGAAAGGGGATTCATAATATGACACAGACAAAGCGAAGCCGCTGGCTTTTGCTCATGACCGTATTTTTAGGGATGCTGGCAGCTATTGCACCGCTGTCGACGGATATGTATCTGCCAGCCCTGCCGTCGATGATGACGGCTTTTGGCGTGACGCCGTCTGTCATCCAGCTGACTTTGACGGCCTCTATGACCGGCATGGCGCTGGGGCAGATTGCCGTCGGCCCTATCAGCGATGATAAGGGGCGACGCCTGCCCTTGATGGTCGGCATGGCTATCTTTACCTTGTCGACGGTAGGCTGTATTCTGTCTTCATCTATTGCCGTCTTCCTTTTGTTCCGCTTCATCCAGGGTTGTGCCGGCGGCGCCGGTATCGTCCTGTCCCGGGCCATTGCCCGCGATATCTGCAAGGGCAGCGCCTTGACGCGGCTCTTTGCCATGCTCATGCTGGTCAACGGTATCGCGCCTATCCTGGCACCGGTCATCGGCGGCCAGATCCTGCGCTTTGCGCCGTGGGAAGGCATCTTCGTCCTCGTCGCCCTAGTCGGCCTGATCTTGACGGCCTCGGCCGGTATCATGCATGAAACCCTGCCGAAGCGGCGCCGCGTTTCTGGCGGCATGGCGGCTAGCCTCAGGGGCTTTGCCGCCCTCTTCCGGCAGCCTTACTTCATGGGCCACTGCATCATGCAGTGCTTCGGTTTTGCCGCTTTCTTTTCCTATATTTCCGGGTCGTCCTTCGTCTTCCAGAACGTCTACGGCGTGTCGGCCCAGACCTTCAGCTATATCTTCGGCGTCAACGGCATCGGTCTGATGATTGCCGGTGCTGTCACGGGCCGCATGACGGGCCGCGTGGCTGACTGGAAACTGCTCTGCGGCGCCTTGCTGTTGGCAGCCGTTGGCAGCGTCCTGCTGCTGGCTTCTTTCTGGTGGGATTTGCCCTTGCCCGTCGTCATCGTCCTCTTGTTCCTGACCGTGTCGCCCTTGGCCATGATGAGTACCAGCAGTTTCTCCATGGCCATGCAGGACCAGGGACGCAATGCCGGCAGTGCATCGGCTCTTATCGGCTTCTTCTCCATGATCAGCGGCGCCGTCATGGCTCCAGTCGTCGGCATTGCCGGCGACCATACGGCCATCCCCATGGGCATCGTCATGGTCATCGGCGAAATCGGCGCCCTCCTGACCTTCTATGCCTTGATCTATCCGCGACATAGAAAAGAACGTTGATCCTTTGTAGGGGCTCGCACGTGGCGAGCCCGCCGGGGATATGCGAGATACTTGTAAACTTGATTTGTGTGAGCGGGCGTCCCACGTGGACGCCCCTACAGAAAAAGGAGCTGTCGTATTACGACAGCTCCTTTTTTTCATATATTCCGTGCGAAGAGTTTTTCGAGTGGTTCGTCTGGCCGCTGGAAAGGGATATCCGGTTTTTCTGCCAGGTAATCCAGGGTAAAGCCCAGGCAGGTGGTAGCGCCGTAGGTCAGGCCGTCTTCATCGAGGTCGAATTCCGGCGTGTGGTGATTGGCACCGCAGCCTTTTTCTTTGTTTTCGATGCCCGTAAAGGTCAGGACGCCGGGATAGAGGCGGGACGTGATGGCAAAAGTTTCCGAAGCCATCCAGGGTGTGCAGTCCGTCAGGGCGTCGGCGCCGATGTACTTTTCGACGGCTTTTTCGGCGATGGCCACGCAGACCGGATTGTTCTGGACTTCAAAGAGCGGCTCCGGCATGTGCAGGATGTCGTAATGGCAGTCATAGGTCTGGCAGGCATTGGCCAGGATGCGCTTGAATTCTTCGTAGAAGCGCCTGCCTGCATGGTCGTAGCTGAAGAAGCGGCACGTACCGGCAAAGGTCAGGCTGTTGGGGATGACGTTGAGGACGTCGCCACTGTGCAGGCTGCCGATGGAGAATGTCAGACATTCTTTCGGCGGGACGGCCCGCATCCGCAGGGCCTGCATGTTGCCGTAGAAGTCGTGGAAACAGTCGATAGGGCTTTCAGCCAGGTCCGGCCGGGAGCCGTGGCCGCCGTGGCCGTCGATGCGGATTTCAAAGCCGAAGCCGCCGGCCATGGGCGCGTCGTGGCAGACAGAGACTTTGCCTGCCGGGATGTCCCAGCGGACGTGGGTCGCATAGCAGGCGTCGATATGCCAGGGGCTTTCTGTTTCCAAATAGCGCAGGAGATATTCCAGAGGGCCCGATTCTTCTTCGCCCCGTTCAAACATCAAGACGACGGTTCCGTCCCACTGGTCTTTCCAGCGCTGGAGGCATTTTGCAGCCATGAGCTGCATGGCCATATGGCCGTCGTGACCGCAGGCGTGCATGACGCCGTGATTCTGAGAGCGGCAGACGCGCGGGCACGATAAGTTCCGTTCGCCTTCTTCGATGGGCAGGGCATCGACGTCAGCCCGTAAGAGCAGCGTCTTGCCAGGGCCTTTGCCGTCAATCCAGGCGATGAGGCCGCCCTTGTCGACCAGGCGGTAAGAAATGCCATATTCCTCCAGCTTTTTGGCGATATAGGCCAGGGTCTGGTCTTCCTTTTTGGACAGTTCCGGATGTTCGTGGAAATGGCGGCGCAAGGCGACGAGTTCACCTTGTTCTTTGCGTACTTCTTCGAGAATATCGATCATCTTTGCTTCCCCCTCTGTGTCATTCTTCAATCCCTATGCGGGCGGCAAGGCCCCGGTCAAAGGGATGCTTGATTTTCTTGATTTCTGAGACGTAATCGGCCAAGTCCAGGAGGGCCGGACTGGGATCGCGGCCAGTCAGGACGACTTCTGTATGGGCCGGTTTGTCCTTTAAGAAATCGAGGACCTGCTCTTCCGGGACGAGGCCCAGGGCGCAGGCGCCGACGAGTTCGTCGCAGACGGCCAGGTCGGGATGGTGCATTTCGCAGAAGTCCCGGACTTTTTGCAACAATGCCGTCTGGGCCTCACAGGTGGACTGTTTTTCGGCGTCAGTCATCTGAAAGGTGAATTTCAGGATGGCTTTGCCCCGCAGGACCGTGACCTGCGGCAGGGCCTTGAGAGCCTCCAGCTCGCCTGTCGGCCGGCCCTTGAGGAACTGGGCGAAAAGAATCTTGCCGCCCCGGCCGGCACAGCGCAGGACCAGGCCCAGCGAGGCCGTTGTCTTGCCCTTGCCGTCGCCGCAATATATATGTATTAAACCCGTATCCATCATATCACCTCTCATTAACTGTTAGCCATTCACTATACTGTGGCGGGCGCCCCACGTGGGCGCCCCTACGGGGGTTATTATACCATAATCAAAAAATGGCAGGTAGTGGTCAGGCCCATCCATTCGTGATATAATATAACATCAGTTAATTTTTTTAGAAAGGAAGGCCGGGAAGATGGAAGAACGAGCCCGACAGCTATTGACAGCTTTAGAGGATGCAGGCTTTGAAGCCTATGTCGTCGGCGGTGCCGTGCGCGACCTGCTCATGGGAAAAGAACCGCACGACTATGATATCGCCACCTCTGCCCGGCCTGATGATATCCGGGCCGTCGCCGCCAAAGAGGACTGGCACACCGTAGAGATCCACGGCGAAGCCTTTGGCATCGTCGTCGTCGTCATTGCCGGCCAGACCTTTGAAGTCGCGACCTTCCGCGGCGAAGCCTATGGCGAGGACAGCCACCGGCCGGATACGGTCTGGTATGCTGATACATTGCGCGAAGATGTCCTGCGCCGTGATTTCACCGTCAACGCCATGGCCATGGATTGCCGCGGCGATATTTACGACTACGTCGGCGGTCAGAAGGATTTGCGCAGGAAACGGCTGGTCACCGTCGGCAATCCGGTCCGCCGCTTCCAGGAAGACGCCCTGCGTCTGTTCCGGGCCTGCCGCTTTGCGGGACAGCTCGATTTCATGGCTTCGAAAGACCTCGTCAAAGCCATGCCCCAGGCCTTTGGCCGCGTTCCCGGCCTGTCCCTGGAACGAGTCGTCAACGAAATGGACCGCCTCATGGTCACGCCGGCGGCGTACCGGGGACTGGACATCCTCGTCCGCACCGGCCTCGGCGCCTGCTCGTGCCGCCAGAAGGTGAACGGCTGTTATGAAGCCGTGCCGATACTGCCGGAATTGAGTCATCTGCCCGACACGCCGCAGTCGAAACCGTTCCATCTCTTCGATGCCTGGGTACACACCCTGGCGACCGTCGCCAACACGCCGCCGGATCTGACCATCCGATATGCGGCGTTGTTTCACGATGTCGCCAAAGGCCTGCCCGGTATCCGCGGCGTCCATAAGGGCCGCTATACCGATTACGGCCACGATGCCAAGGGCGCAGAACTGGCCGAAGCCATCCTGCTGCGCTGGCACAAGAAACCGGCCTTTGCCCAGCGCGTGGCCTGGCTGGTCAAGACGCATATGAAATTCCATTTCTTTGCCAATACGGCCGAAGGCGACGTCGAGAAATGGCTTCGCCATGAAGCCCTCGATGGCCCTTTCCATCGGACAGAAGAACTCGTCGAAGCCGTCGGCCAGGCTACGGCCGTGGCCTGCGGCGATATTTTAGGCTGCGGCCATGCTGACGCCAGCACAGAAGGGACGGAATCCTTCGGGGCCTATATGGCCATGCTGGCTGAGGCCATGCCAGTCAGTACCAAGGACCTGCACTACGACCGACGGATTCCCGACACGTGCGGCCGCCGTACGGGCGACTGCCTGCGGATCCTCTTGAAGCGGGTCCAGAACCAGGACCTGGAAAATGAGGCTGATGTACTGGCCGATGCAGCCCGGCGCTGGATGAAGCGCCATGAAGGGGAAGGGCATCATGAATAAAAATGAAAAGAACCTGACCCATCGCATTTGCAATCGTATGGTCATTTGCATGGCTATTTTGGCGGCCATCGGCTTTGGCACCGTTACCCGCTTGTTTATAGAGCAAGTCATCTATCATGACAAAAACGTGGCCTCTGCCCAGGAGCAGAGTCAGATTGAACGGAACCTGCAATCGCCGCGGGGCATGATCCTCGACCGCAATGGCAAGGTCCTGGCCATCAGCGAGATGTCCAAGTCGCTCTATGCCGACCCGACCATGCTCAATGAAGACCCGGCCATGGTAGCCGATTTACTGGCGCCTTATCTCCGCATCCCGAAGGATGAAATCGAACGGCGCCTGAAAGAAGATACGGCCTTCGTCTGGCTCGACCGCCAGATGGACCACGAAAAATATGAAGCCGTCGAATCGCTCATCAAGGAAGAAAAGCTGCACGGCCTGGCTTTCCGCGATGAAAACCGCCGTTTCTATCCGAACGGTTCGATGGCTGCCCAGGTCATCGGTTTTGTCGGTGAAAATGACCACGGCCTGGAAGGCCTGGAAATGATGCTGGATGATGAAATCCGCGGCAGCAAACAGACTTTCCGCCTGCAGACCGATAACCATAACATCCCTGTCTTTTCGTCAGCCCTGGAACGGATCCTGCCCAACAAGGAACGGTCCGTCTGCCTGACTTTGGACAGTACCATCCAGTACGTCGCCGAAAAGGGCCTGGACGGCATCATGGCCCGCAGCCATCCGGATGGAGCTTCGATTATCGTCATGAATCCCAAGACCGGTGAAATCCTGGCCATGGCCAGCCGGCCTACGTATGACCCTAATGATTACAGCAAGGGCAATAAGGAATCTTATAAGAACCGGGCCGTCGTCAACGTCTACGAACCGGGGTCGACCTTCAAGCCCCTTATGGCCGCTGCCGCCCTGGATTCGGGGAAATGGCACATCGGCGATGTCTATCACGACACAGGCTCCGTCCACGTCGCCGACCGGACGATTTACAACTGGGACCACAAGGGCATGGGCGACGTGACCTTGCGGGAAATCATCATGTATTCTATCAATACCGGCATGGCCCATGTCGCCGTGACGACAGGCGGCAAGACGCTGACCGATTACGCCCGCCGCTTTGGCTTCGGGACGATTACGGGCATCGAATTGTCCGGTGAACAAGAGGGAATCCTGTTCGATCCCGATAAGATGTCCATCGTCGATACGGCTACGATGGGCATCGGTCAGAGCGTCGCCGTCACGCCCCTTCAGATGGTACAGGCCTTCAGTGCCATCGCCAATGAAGGCCATATGATGAAACCTTTCCTGGTCAAGGAAATCGATAATCCTGACGGTTCCATTTATAAAAAGACAGAACCTACAGAAGTAAGGCAGCCCATCAATGCCGGTACGGCTGAAACGATTAGCAAGTTCATGGGCGAAGAAGTCGCTATCGGCGGCGGCCAGAGCGCCAAAATCGAAGGCTATCGCTTTGGCGGCAAGACCGGCACGGCCCAGAAGAAGACCGAAGACAGCACGGGCTACGCCGAAGGCCAGTATGTCGGCTCCTTCATCGGCTTTGGTCCCTTGGAAGACCCGCAGTTCCTGGTCCTCATTGTCGTCGATGACCCGAAGGGCGTCTATTACGGCGCCCAGGTCGCTGCGCCGGTCTTTAAGGAAATGATGACCGAAATCGTCCGCATGAAAGGTATCCGTCCGACGGAAGCGATGGACCAGAAACCGCTGGGTCCCGTCGTCATGACGCCGGCTCATGCCATTCCGCCCGTCCATATTTCCAGTGATGGCGTCCTCATGCCGTCCTTCATCGGCTGGAGTACGAGGGAAGTCAACGACTGGCTCAATGAAGCGGGCTTAGGCTTTATCCCCAAGGGGATGGGGAAAGCCATCCAGCAATCGCCACAGGCGGGTAGTTATGCACCGCAGGGCAGTAATGTCACCGTTATTTTCAAACGGAATCCATAGAACAACAGGGGGAACTAGTTATGCAATTACTCAACGGCCGGGAAGTGGCCGCATTTCATCGCGAACGGGTGGAACGCCGCCTGGCCGATATCCAGGAAGAACTCCATATCCAGCCGGAACTGGCCATCATCCTCGTCGGGGATGATGCGCCGTCAGCCATGTATGCCAGATCCATGCAGAAGACGGCCCGGGCCGTCGGCTTGAAGGCAGAAATCTATCAGGAACCGGATTCCATCAGTGAAATAGAGCTTTTATCGCTCATCGATAAGCTCAATGAACAGGCTTCTGTCTTCGGCATCCTGCCCATGATGCCCCTGCCGCGCCACTTGAACAGCCAGCGCATCATCGACTGCATCGACCCGAAGAAAGACGTCGATGGCCTGACCGATGTCAACATCGCCCATTTATATACGGGACGACCGGGGTTCGTGCCCTGTACACCGCGGGCAGTCATTGCCATCCTCGATTATTACCATATTTCTCTGAGTGGCAAGGATGTAGCCATCATCGGCCGCAGCAACGTCGTCGGGAAACCGCTGGCTCAGCTCTGCCTGAACCGCAACGCCACGGTCACGCACTGTCATACGCGCACGAAAGACCTGAAAGCCGTCTGCCGCCGGGCAGACCTGGTCATCGCCGCTGCCGGGAGAGCCGGTTTAGTGACAGGTGATATGATAAAACCCGGCGCTGTAGTCATCGACGTTGGCATCAACCGCGTCGATGGCAAGACCGTCGGCGACGTCGCTTTTGATGAAGCGGCTGCCGTGGCCGGGGCCGTGACACCCGTGCCGGGCGGTGTTGGCGCCGTGACGACGATGATGGTACTAGAAAACGTCGTCTGCGGCATCGCCCGGACAGAAACTATTTTATAAAAGTGAGGGAGTAATCTATGCATATCTTAGATAATTTCATGATTCATTATTTACGCCGCTTCGATAAACACTGCTTTACGGTACAACTTCACGACAAGACCTACACCATTGGTGAAGGTCAGCCGCTGTTCAACGTCATTATCCACAACGACATTCCGAAAAAGGAATTGCTGGCGTCGACGTCGCTGGCATTGGGCGAAGCATACATGCGTAAAGATGTCGAAATCCAAGGCGATTTGTTCACAGCCCTTCGCTGCTTCTTATCCCAGACGAGCCAGTTCTCGCTGGATAAATCCTTGTTCAAACGCATCCTCTATCCGTCGGAATCGAAATCGGCCCAGAAGAAACAGGTTTCGTCCCATTACGATCTGGGGAATGACTTCTATGCCAAATGGCTCGACCCGTCCATGAGCTATTCCTGCGCATACTTCAAGAATGAAGACGACAGCCTCGAACAGGCACAGCATAATAAAGTCCATTACATCCTGGAAAAACTCTACCTCAAAGAAGGCATGACCCTCCTCGATATCGGCTGCGGCTGGGGCTACCTGCTCATCGAAGCTGCCAAGAAATATGGCGTCAAAGGCTATGGCTGCACGCTCAGTAAAGAACAGTGGAAAAAAGGCCAGGAACGCATTGAAAAACTGGGCCTCCAGGACCTGGTACAGATCGACCTCATCGACTACCGTGACCTCGTCGCCGAAGGCCGTCAGTACGACCGCATCGTCAGCGTCGGCATGCTGGAACACGTCGGCCGCTCCAATTATCCGCTGTACATGGAAACAGCCAGCCACCTCTTGAAGGACGGCGGCATGTTCCTCCTCCATTACATCAGTGGCCACGACGAAAGCATCGGCAACCCGTGGATGCGCAAATACATCTTCCCGGGCGGAACCTTGCCGTCGCTCCGTGAAATCGTCAGCCTCGCTTACGACGATGACTTCCAGGTCATCGACGTCGAAAGCCTGCGCCGCCATTACTATAAGACCCTCATGTGCTGGTTCAATAACTTCCAGAACGTCCGCGATGAAGTCATCGCTGCCCGCGGCGAAGAATTCGCCCGCATGTGGGACCTCTACCTCTGCGGCTGCGCCGTATCCTTCTACATCGGCAACATCGACATCCACCAGATCCTCATGACCAAAGGCACCAAGAACGACCTGCCCATGACCCGTTGGTATTAATGTAGTAGGGGACGCCCGAAGGGCGTCCCGCAGGTCGCAGGTCGCAGGCCGCAGGCCGCAGTTCGCAGGGACGCCCCGCTGGCTCCCCTGATAGGGGAGCTGGCCGCCGAAGGCGGTCTGAGAGGTTGATTTTCTATTCACTACAAACTGAAAATTCAAAAAGGGCTTGTCGCACGACGACAAGCCCTTTAAAGTTGTTAGTGGCTAGTTGTTAGTTGTTAGCGGATGGGTTTAAATTTAAAGGTTTTCTCTGCAAACTACAAACTCTGTGCTACAAACTATAAAGTAAACGGGGCCGCGCATGATGGTAGAAGCCTTCGTGCGACAGCCCCTTTTTTTACGAGCCACGAGCCACGAACCACGAACCACTTTCACTCTCCTATATACGCGTAAAACGTATAACTACAGTTGTTTTGATGATAAAATAGCATAAATAGTATGCTTGACTTTTATATCTACAACGGCTATACTAAAAGTACAGAAAGCGTTAAACGTTATACGAATCCGGATGAATTATCTTTGAATAGTAGAAAAGGGGAGTGTCTCTTATGATTAAACAGATCGTGAAAACCTTAGACGGCAACGAAGCAGCTGCTGACGTTGCGTATAACTTTACTGAAGTCGCTACGATTTACCCGATTACTCCGTCGTCGCCGATGGCAGAACACGTCGACGTCTGGTCGGCCAATGGCCGCAAGAATCTCTTTGGCCAGCCCGTCAAATTAGTTGAAATGCAGTCCGAAGCCGGCGCTATCGGTGCCGTCCACGGCGCTTCGGAAACGGGCAGCCTCTGTTCGTCCTTTACGGCGTCGCAGGGCCTGATGCTGATGATTCCGGTCATGCATCGCCTGTCGGGCGAATTGAAACCGGTCGTCCTGCACATTGCCGCCCGTACCGTTGGGACCCACACTATGTCCATCTTCGGCGACCATTCCGACGTCATGGGCTGTCGCAACACGGGCTGGGCTATGCTCTGCAGTGCCAGCGTCCAGGAATGTGCCGACCTGGCAGCTGTTGCCCATCTGTCGACCATCAAAGGCCGCGTTCCGTTCATGCACTTCTTCGACGGCTTCCGCACATCCCACGAAATCCAGAAGATCAAGATGCTGCCGGCTGAAGAACTGGGCAAACTCATCGACCGCGATGCTCTCTATCATTTCAAACACACCGGCCTGAACCCGGAACATCCGGTCATGCGCAGTACCGTTACCAACCCGGACATGTTCTTCCAGTCCCGCGAAGCCAATAACCCCTGGTATCAGCGCCTGCCCTACATTGTCCAGGACTACATGGACCAGATCAGCGAACTGACGGGCCGTCCGTACCACCTCTTCGATTACTACGGCGCTCCTGACGCAGAACACGTCGTCATCGCCATGGGTTCTGTCACCGGTGCCATCCAGGAAACTATCGACAAGCTCTGCAAAGAAGGCAAGAAAGTCGGCTTCATCCAGGTCCATCTCTATCGTCCGTTTTCGCTGGAACACTTCATGAAAGCCATGCCTGACACGGTCCGCACGATTACCGTCATGGACCGCACGAAAGAACCGGGCGCCCTGGGCGAACCGCTCTACGAAGATGTCTGCGCAGCCATGTCCCACGTCAAACAGGACGTCACCGTCCTGGCCTGCCGCTATGGCCTGTCGTCGAAAGACGTACCGCCGGCATCGATCAACGCCGTCTTCACCAACATGGATTCGCTCCAGCCGAAGAACCACTTCACCCTGGGCATCATCGACGATGTTACCCATCATTCCCTGGCCGACGTACCTATCACGGTCGACACGGAAGGGACTATCAGCTGCAAGTTCTGGGGCTTTGGTTCAGACGGCACGGTTGGCGCTAACAAGAACTCCATCAAGATCATCGGCGACAACACGGATATGTATGTCCAGGCTTACTTTGAATACGATACCAAGAAATCCGGCGGCGTCACCAAGTCGCACCTGCGCTTTGGCAAGAACCCGATCCGGGCTACGTACTATATCAAATCGGCGGACTTCCTGGCCTGCCATAAACAGGCGTACATGGGGACTTACGATATTGTCAGTGAAATCAAGGACGGCGGCATCTTCCTGCTCAACTGCAGCTGGGATAAAGACGACGTCGCCAACCACCTCAGCAATAAAGTAAAACGCCAGCTCGCTTCCAAGCACGTCCGCTTCTATATCATCAATGCCACCAAGATTGCCGAAGAAATCGGCCTGGGCAGCAACCGCACCAATACGGTCCTGCAGGCAGCTTTCTTCAAACTGGCCAACATCCTGCCCATCGACGATGCCGTGAAATACATGAAAGACGCCATTGCCAAGACCTATCTGGCCAAAGGCGAACAAGTCATCGCCATGAACCAGGCTGCTGTCGACCGCGGTATTTCGGATATCGTCGAAGTCACTGTACCGGAAGCATGGAAAGACCTGCCGTCTGACCCCGTCGTCGAAGATACCCGCGATATTCCGGAATTCATCAAGAAAGTCGTCGAACCGGCTAACCTGCAGCTCGGTGATACCATCCCGGTCAGTGAATTCGTTCCCTATGCCGACGGTTCCTATCCCCTGGGCACGACGAAATATGAAAAACGTGGCATCGCATCGACCGTTCCTGAATGGGACCTGGAAAAATGCGTCCAGTGTAACCGCTGCTCCCTGGTCTGCCCGCACGCCGCTATCCGTCCGTATCTGGTAACGGCTGACGAAAAAGCCAAGGCTCCGGCTGACTTCAAGACCAAGAAAGCCATCGGCAAGGGCCTGGAAGACTATGAATTCCGCATCCAGGTTTCGCCGCTCGACTGCTACAGCTGCAGTGCCTGCGTCAATGCCTGCCCGGCTCAGGCCCTGACTATGAAGCCGCTGGAAACGCAGCGTCATGAAAGCGTCGACTGGGATTATGCCCAGACACTCCCTGAAAAACATACGACTCTCGATAAATTCTCCGTCAAAGGCAGCCAGTTCCATCAGCCGCTCCTCGAATTCAATGGCGCATGTGCAGGCTGTACGGAAACGGCTTACATGAAGATCTTGACCCAGCTCTTCGGGCCGCGCATGATCGTCGCCAATGCTACGGGCTGTACCCAGGCTTGGGGCTCGGCAATGCCCAGCATCCCGTACACGACGAACTGCGAAGGCTTCGGGCCGGCCTGGTCGAACTCGGTCTTTGAAGACAACGCAGAATTCGCCCTCGGCATGTCCCTGTCCATGGAACAGCAGCGCGATGCTATCCGCATCAAATCGGAAGAACTCCTGGGCCTGACTGACGGTGCCCTCCACGACGCCATCAAAGCCTGGATCGATTCCATCGGCGTCGCTAACGAAGGCGAAGTCACAGAAGGCATCAGCCGGACGTACATCAAAGAATTGATGGCTGCTCATCTCACCGGCCGGGCTGCAGACTTACAGAAAGAAATCCTGGCTCATAAAGAACACATCATCAAGAAGACCATCTGGATGTATGGCGGCGACGGCTGGGCTTATGATATCGGCTACGGTGGTCTGGACCACGTCCTGGCTATGAACGCCAACGTCAATATCATGCTCGTCGACACGGAAGTCTACTCCAACACTGGCGGCCAGTCGTCGAAAGCTACGCCAATCGGTGCTGTCGCCCAGTTCGCTGCATCGGGCCGCAAGTTCAACAAGAAAGACTTGGGCCGCCTGCTCATGACCTATGGCCATATCTATATCGCCCAGGTCGCCCTCGGCGCTGACCCGAACCAGCTCATCAAAGCCATCAAAGAAGCAGAAGCCTACAATGGCCCGTCCATCATCATCGCCTATGCACCGTGCATCAACCACGGTATCAAAGGCGGCATGGGCAACGCTCAGCACGAAATGAAACGCGCCGTAGACTGTGGTTACTGGCACCTCTATCGCTACAACCCGCTGCTCAAGAAAGAAGGAAAGAACCCCTTCATCCTCGACTCCAAAGAACCGCAGCAATCCTTCCGCGAATACCTCATGGGTGAAACGAGATACGCTGCCCTGACGAGAACCTTCCCGGATATCGCCGAAGAACTCTTTGCCAAGGCCGAAGAATTCGCTAAGAAGAAATACGAAACTTATAAGGAATTGGCTGATAAATAGGTAAAACACGCTAATGCCATATACACACCCGAAAACAGGGCTGCCCTAAAAGGCGGCCCTGTTTTCGTATACTCGGACTCAGATGCGGCAGAGCCGCAACAGACTCAAAAGGACGACATCGCCTCGAGAAGCCCTCGGCTCGTGGGGAAGAACCCCACCCGCCGCGATGCGGCACCTCCCCTTCACAGGGGAGGCAGAAGGCGCCCCTGAGAAGGGGAGCTGTCAGCGCAGCTGACTGAGGGGTTCTTTATAAGAGAAATGCGAAGCGAGTTCGTGTTGCACACTCGGACTCAGATGCGGCAGAGCCGCAACAGACTCAAAAGGACGACATCGCCTCGAGAAGCCCTCGGCTCGTGGGGAAGAACCCCACCCGCCGCGATGCGGCACCTCCCCTTCACAGGGGAGGCAGAAGGCGCCCCTGAGAAGGGGAGCTGTCAGCGCAGCTGACTGAGGGGTTCTTTATAGGAACAATGCGAAGTAAGTTCGCGTTGAAAAAATATTTTAAGTTATATCAGGAAGGAGCGAAACTAATGCCGTACAATTATGCAGATCAAAATAAAGAAATTGCTAGAAAACTTCGGAAAACTATGACCAAAGAAGAACGGCATTTGTGGTACGATTTTCTTCGCAGCTATCCCATTAAGTTTTATCGTCAACGTCGTATTGACCGATATATTGTTGACTTTTATTGTGCACAGGCACAACTCGTCATCGAATTAGACGGTGGGCAGCACTATGATGAAGCCGGTATGAAGTCAGATCAGGAACGGACAGCTGTATTGGAATCCTATGGGCTGCATGTTATAAGATTTACAAATCTTGAAGTACAAAGAAAATTTTCGGCTGTTTGTGAAGTTATTGATTAATATGTCCGAAAAAAACTTCCAGATAAGACACTTTTATAAAATTCTTAGTTCAGAAGGGAAGAACCCCACCGCCGCGATGCGGCACCTCCCCTTCACAGGGGAGGCAATGTGTCTTTCAAATTCTCCTTTTTTTGTGATAAAATAAAAGAAAAAAGCAGGTGATAGTGTGAAGAGAATATGGCTCATCCGTCATGGCGAAAGCATTGCCAATGCCGGCGAAGCGACGCAGGATCATCGCAATATTCCCTTGTCGGAATTGGGGCTCAAGCAGGCGCAGGCGTTGGCTTTACAGATTCCTAGAAAGCCGGACCTGATTGTCACGTCGCCTTATCTTCGGGCGCAGCAGACGGCCATGTGTACGATTGGGCGGTTTCCTGATACGGTGACGGGTATTTGGGATTGTGTCCATGAATTTGTTTATTTGGCACCGGCGACGTGTGTCGGGACGACGTCGCAGCAGCGGCGGCCGCGGGTCATCAATTATTGGCGCAAACTCGACCCGGACTATGTCGACGGCGAAGGAGCTGAAAGTTACCGTCAGCTCATCGGGCGCATCGAACGGACCTTATCTCTGCTGCAGCGGCGGCCGGAACAATTCATCCTGGTCTTTACGCACGCCCAGTTTATCCGCAACCTGCTCTTGGTCTATGAAAATCCGGGCAGGCCTGTAGAAGAATACATGGCCGCTTTCCGCCGCAGCCGCCCGGTCCATAATGGACAGATTGTTGAAATTACGATGTAAAGGAGAAATTACCATGGAACTACAATATGGACCCAATAAAATCTGGATGGAAAATGAAGCTGGAACGGTCGTAGCTGAAGTGGACTTCGTCGAACGGGAAGACGGCAATTACGACATCGTCCACACCTTTGTCGACGACAGCCTGCGCGGCCAAGGTGCCGCTGGCAAACTCGTCAAAGCCGCAGCCGACGAAATCCGGCGGCGCCATAAAAAAACGGCCACCAGCTGCTCCTACGCCGACGCCTGGTTCCGCCGCCACAAAGACGAACAGGATTTACTTGGATAATCAGGACGAGAATCTACTTGATTTATCGTACATTCATGATAAAATAAAAATAGAGATAGCTCGGTGGTGGGACATCAGCTCTCCTCTAGTTTTAGTGTTTGAAGAAGGCCGTGTACCGCGAGTACGCGGTTTTTTTCATATTACAAGTTTATCGCTTGCTTGCTGAAATAACCAGCACTATAAGGGTGGCGAATGCAATCATCAATGATAATGCTTCGTATACGCTCATGCTGATCACCCCGCTTTCGCGAGGAAAACCGAATACATCGAACTATCTCATAAAATTCAGTATATCAGATTCACTATCAGGCTTCAAGGGATGATTTTACAGCGGATTTAGATGTCGGCTTATGACTAACGATATAGTTTGTAGTATGGTATTGTAGTTTGTAGAAGATGGGCTCAAATTTAAAACCATCTGCTAACAACTAGCCACTAACCACTAAAAAAGGACCTGTCGCAAATGCGACAGGTCCTTTTTTCGCCCATTATTCTCATTGTTGTTTAAATTGTTAGAATGTAAAATTATAATAGTAATATGGATAACACTTATTTTGCTTTACGATTTAGCTATCATTTTCATAGAGAAACTTACCATATTGTAAGCTACTATCAAGCCGAATTAAAGACAGTTTATTGGATAACTTTCTTTTTTGAAAGGGCAATAAGTTCAATGAGCAGCGGCTCAGGTGATTTTTGTATAACTATTTTTTTACTAAAATTTGACATTTCTCACTTAAAATTATTTATTATTGACACAATACATATATACTAAGTATAATTTTTTTATTGCTAGTTAATATAATTGTAACAATGTATATGAGAAAAATAGTCAAGATTAAAAGTAAATGATGATTTTTGGGAGGCATTATGAATAAAGTCTATAAGGTTATTTGGAACCGGACGAAACAGTGTTATATAGTTGTTTCAGAATTTGCCAAACGTGCTGGGAAAGTAAAGAGCACTCATCTCTTGGCCGTCATGGGAAAGACGACAGCTGCCGTAGGGTTAGGTGCGGTTTTATTATTTGTCCCCTGGGGGGGGATGAATGCGCTTGCCGCTGATTCGACAGCGACAGGAGGGAAAATTATCGGCGGCGGTGGTACGGATAAGGGAGATACATCTCAGGCTAAAGGACAGGATGCTACCGTTAGCGGCGGATTCGTCAACCATGCGGATGGAAACTATTCTAGTGTCAGCGGCGGGTCGAAGAACCATGCAAATGGGAAAAATTCCAGCATCAGTGGTGGTACTGATAACGAGGCTTATGGTGAAGACTCCAGCATCAGCGGCGGCGGTCAGAACAAGGCTACTGGTAAAGGTTCCAGTGTTGCTGGCGGTGCACAGAATCAGGCTGGTGGTGATTTTGCCACAGTCAGCGGCGGCACCGGCAATAAAGCCTTTGGCTACGGCTCCATCGTCATCGGCGGTACCGGCAATGTGACGGGCAAGGTGGCAGTAGATGACAAGGGGAATCCTCTTACCGATGCCAATGGCAATCAGTATCCGGCAGATAAGGACAGCAATCCTTTTTTACGTATTGGTCAGGATTCGGTAGCTATTGGCGGTGTTTCGTCTACGGTACAGGGCAATTATTCCGTGGGTATTGCCGGCGGCAGCACCAGTGCAAAGGCTAGTAGTGGTTTAGCTGCAGGTCATCAGGCTACTGTTACCGTGGCCAATGGCGTTGCTATTGGTTACGAAGCTACGGCTTCTGTTATTGATTCTTCTCGAGCAGCTGATACACAGGGCCGCATTGTATCCTTTGGTCACAAGAAAGGCGATACGTATTATGAGGTACAGTATCAGAACCATACGGTAACGGAAAATAAATATGATTCGGACGCCTACAACCGCCTAGTTAACGTAGCCGACGGCATCGACGACCACGATGTCGTTGTCATGGAACAGCTCAAGAACGCAAAGGCAGAAGCAGTAGCAGAAGCTAAGACGAATATCAAGGTCAAAGGTGATGAAACCAACGTCCATGCAGAAGAAACCACGGACCAGGACGGCGTACAGACCACCACCATCAGCCTGAAGCCCAAGGTCACCCTGAAGGACAGCACGGATACCACCGGTGTCAAGCAGGTGGTGCTGGACGGCACGGCGGGGACGATTACTGCCGGCCTCAGCACGGACACGGGGAATTTTATTTCCCTAGACGGGACCCAAGGTCTTGCCAAGGTGGGAGAAATCCAGATCGGCAATCAGTCCTTTATCTATGAGTATATGAAGCCGGTCATCCCCAAGGACGATGGGGACACCCTCACGCTGGAGTCTACCCAGGCGAGTGCATCAGGGAATTTTGTGACGGGCCTTTCCAACCGCACCTGGACGCCGGGCAATTATGTAACCGGCCGGGCGGCTACGGAAGATGAACTGGAACAGGCGGGCCGCCACTTCCTGAGCATCAAGACAGCCGATAAAGATGATAATGGCAATCTGATAACGCCGGTGGAAGAAAGAGCACTGGCCAATTACTACAATGATGGGGCCAAGGGCTCGGCTTCCATGGCCTTTGGCGTAGGAACTACGGCAAAAGGAGACCATTCTCTGTCCATGGGCGTCAGGAGCTCTGCTTCCGGCTTGAATTCTCTGGCCATCGGCTACGATAATACGGCTTCGGGCACCCAGTCCGTGGCAGTGGGCAACGGCACCAATGCCAGCGGCAATTTCTCCGTTGCCATGGGCCTTGGGGCCGAAGCTGGCACGGAGAATAAGGATGTGGAATCTACAGAAAACGGTGCTGCTGTGGCCGTTGGCTTTGGCGCAACCGCTGCCAATACGGGCTCGGCGGCCTATGGATATTACGCCAATGCCGGTGCCATCAATGCTTCGGCTTTTGGCACCAGTGCAAGTACTACAGTAGAGGGCGGCGTGGCTTTAGGCGCTCACTCTGTAGCCAATCGGGACAAGGGCAGCACTGGTTATTTGGCTCCTGATATGACAAACCCCGCCAATGCAGCTGACGCAACTACCTGGGTGTCCACCTCCGGCGCCGTTTCCTTGGGGGGAGCCGACCCAACGGTGGATGAAACAGAAAATAAAAAGAAAATCACCCGCCAGATCACCAACCTGGCCGCTGGTTCTGAGGATTCCGATGCTGTCAACGTGGCCCAGTTGAAGGCTTTGGCAAGTCAGGGCATGAATTTCCAGGGCAATGACACGGCCACCTCTGTCCACCTGGACCAGGGCGGCACCCTCCAGATCCAGGGCAGCGGCCGCAAGGAGGACAAGGAATATTCCACCCAGAATGTGAAAGTCCTGACAGATACCGATAATAAGCGACTTTCCATTGCTCTGGACAAGAATCCCACCTTTGATTCTGTCACCGCCGGTACGGAAAACAGCACTTCCGACGGCGGACAGGCCGGCTCCATCAAGATCGTAGGGGCCAACAGCAGCAGTACCAACAAAGCCACCATCATCACCGCAGGCTATGCCGCATTTCCGGAACTCTCCGGCACCAATGGTACCGGCCGCATCAACTATACCGATGGAGACGGCACGGTGCATACCGTAGCAACCCTTGGCGATGGGCTCAAGCTGGCTGGCGATACGGGAACGGGCAGCGTGGCTCTGGACAAAACCTTCACCGTTTCCGGCGGTGCTACGAATCTGGCCAATGGCAATAATATCGGCGTCACCGCCAATGGATCCACCCTTTCCCTGAAGCTGGCCAAAGACATCACGGGCCTTGACACTGTGACAGCTGGCGGCGTCAAGATGGGCACCCAGACCGATGGCAATGATACTACCAAGAGTGGGAAGTACGTCACCGGCCTCAATAATACCACCTGGGCCGTAGGGCAGACCCAGCCTGTCACCGGCCGTGCTGCTACAGAAGACCAGCTGAAGAGCGTGTCCGATGTGGTCGATACGAACCGGACAAATATTGCCAACAATACTACTGCCATTGGCAGAGGCCTGAATTTTTCGGCCAATACTAAGGTGGGCGATGCCTATAAGGTCGTTAATCGTGCCTTAGGTGACACAGTGGCAATTCGTGCCAATGATGCCCAGTCCGGCCATATCTACACGACGGACAACCTGACTACGGAAATCGACGATAATGGCATCATCACCGTGAAGATGGACACCCAGCTCACGGCGGACAAGGTGACTGTGGGAACAGGCGATAATGCCATCACCATCGATGGTTCCAATGGCAGTTTGAAGACCCGTTCTTCCACCTTGAACGGTACAGGCCTGACCATTAATGATGGTCCCAGTATCACCATTAGCGGCATCAGCGGCGGTAATCAGAAGATTACCAATGTCGCCAGTGGCAAGTCTGGGGATGATAACTCCGGCAACCCTGTTTATGGAATAGAAACCCATGCCGCCAACATCGGCGATGTGAAGAAAATCGCTGCCAAAATGGTGACGGTCAGCGGAGACGATAAGAATACGAAGGTTGTAGGAACGCCGAATACCACAGATGGAACGGTGGACTACAAGGTTTCCTTGAACGATACTGTGACCCTGGGCAATGATGCCGGAAAACAGGTTTCCTTGAATGGCACGACCGGTGTCATCAAGGCTGGCAATCAGGCGACTATCGACGGCAGTGCAGGAACGGCTTCCATTGGCAATCTCTCCTTGGGGACTGTTGCAGCGAATACCCTGACCTTAAAGGATAAAGATGGCAGAGACACCACCCAGAAGGCAAATGCAGGAACGTATGCAACGGGCTTGACCAATACGACTTGGAACGTCGCCAACCCGTCTTATGTCAGCGGTAGAGCTGCGACGGAAGACGAACTCCTGACTGTATCCAATACCGTCAACTCCGGCTGGAAGGCCCAAATTAACAGCACCGATGTCAAGTCCGTCACGCCCACCGATAACACCTTGAACTTTGTGGCAGGGGATAATATTTCCCTTTCCAGCGGCAATGATATCAAGATTGCCACTACACCGGATGTCAACTTCACAACGGTCCGCGTCGGTGGTACCAATACTAGCGGCACTTATACAGGCGGCATTTTCCTGGGAAATCAGCCTGGCGGTGGTGCCAACGGCAGTGCCACTTCAAACATTACCAGTATTACAGGACTCAAAAATACAGCCTGGGTGAAGGATAACTTTATGTCCGGTCGTGCGGCCACAGAAGATCAGCTGAACGAGGTAGCCCAGCAGATTAAAGGCGAAGTCAATGCTGCTGATATTTATGTAGAGAGCGGATCTATTTCTTATGATACACAGGGAAATGGAACTGGTACATTGCAGCGTTCTAATAACACGACAGGCAATCTGACTGGCCTCCATGATTACTATGTCACTGGCGGCAGTGTCAGCGCCGATGGAAAAATGCTGACACTGACAAAAAATGGCGGTGATGTCATTCCGGATATTGACCTGACTAATGTACTGAATCAGGACAGTCATCTGGTAGCTGCCGACAGCGGTGAATACACCGTAGGCAGCGATGGCAAGGTAACGCTGAAGGTGAAAAATAACGTAGCGGGAAGTACCCCTACGGATGTAGTGATTTCTGGTATTGCCAGCAATGCGGCTCTGCAGCAGGGCTTGAACTTCGAAGCAAATGGGGCAGAGAACGATGGCGGTAGCGCTACCTACAAGGCTCAGCTGGGCGGCAAAGTCAGTATCAAAGGCGGTGCTGCTCAGAACGGCCATACATACAATACGGATAATATCACCACTACTATGAACAATGGCACCATCACGGTGAAGTTGGACAATGACCTGAAGGCTAACAGCCTGACGGCAGGGTCCAGCACTGTTGATGGTAGAGTGAGGGTAACTGGCGCTAAAGGTGCCTATGTTGAGATGGACGGCAGTGACGGTTCCATTCATTTGGGCAACAACGGTGGCCGTTATTCCGCACTGTATCAGAATTATGGTGGCAAGGGCTTCTTGACGGCTGAAACATCTCCGCGTTTGGAATATGCGGTAGACAATGCCCCAAACACGCGCCACACCATTGCCACCCTGGACGATGGCATGAAGTTTGCCGGTGATGATGCCAAGGTGGATACGACCAAGGTCGTCAGCACAACGCTGAACAGTACCTTGAACATCACGGGCGGTGCTGCTACTGGCAATTTGACAGATGGCAATATCGGCGTGGTGAAGAATGGCGATGATGGATTGACAATCAAGCTGAACAAGGATCTTACCAATATGGGTACCATCAGCTTTGCGCCGACTGAAACAGGTAAGCAAGGAATCAAGATTGGCTCCCAGAACGTCGGTACTTCTGGCAAGGGAACTAACGCTCAGACTGGGGACTATATCACTGGCCTGACCAATACAAAATGGAATGCCGATGATATTGTCAGCGGTCGAGCAGCTACTGAAGATCAGCTCCAGAATGTGGCGAAGTCCATTGTAAATGGATCGGCTACGGGCGGCGGCTTTGGCCTCAGTGCAGACAATGCTGACAGCACGAATGCGAAAGAGGTCAAGCAGGATCTCGGTAAGACGGTCAAGATTACCACTGACGGCGATACCAACCTGACCACTACGGCGGATTCTGTCAACAAAGCTATCGTGGTTTCCTTGAATAAGGACCTGAACCTGAACAAGGCAACCTTTACGGATGGCACGAGCGGTGCTACTACCATAGTAGATGGCAATGGCATTGTCGTGACGCCGAAGCAGGGATCTGATGCAGACAAGGTAAAACTGACCACCGATGGACTGTCCAATGGCGGTAAGCAGATTACCAATGTACAGAGCGGACTCTATGATACGTCACAGAATAAGCCGGTGGATATCTCCACCATTACAGCAGGTAGCTCTATGCTGCAAAATGCGGCCACTATCGGCGATTTGCAGACCGTCAGCAATGGTGTGAAAACAGAACTGACGAACAAGGGCCTGGACTTCAAGGGCAATGGAGATACCACTGTCCATAGAAATCTGGGCGAAACCCTGACCATCCAGGGAACCGGTGCGGATGGCCGTGACTACGACGGCGGTGCCAATGTGCAGGTCAAGGCGGCTAAGGATGCCAATACGCTGACGGTCCAGCTGGATCGTGACCTCAATGCCCATACTCTGACGTTGGGAAAGGAAACCAAGGGTGCTGAAAAAGGAGAAGAAGGAAGCCTGATCCTCAATGGAGTCAATAAAGATAACGGCTATAGCCCTGTTTCCATCAAGGCTGCCTATAAGACAACGGAACAGGATACCGATACTTCTTTGAAGACGAACATGTCTCGCCTTACCTATGCCGTTGCCAATGAGGGGACCCACACCGTGGCGACCCTGGAAGACGGCTTGCAGTTGTCCGGTGATAATGGCGAAGCCTTCAATACCACTCTGGACAAGAAGGTGACCATCAAGGGCGGCGTCGCGAAGGAAAAGCTGGTGGACAATACCACAGATTCCACGAAGAACAACAACATCGGCGTCGTTGCCAGCCAGGATCAAGATGGCAATACCACCATTTCCCTGCAGCTGGCCAAGGATATCACCGGTCTTAATACGGTGACGGCCGGCACAGTGGTCATGGGAAATCAGACGGTTGTGAATTCGAACCAGACGAATGAAACGGGTAACTATGTGACGGGCCTCTCCAACACGGATTGGAATGGTACGTACGTTTCCGGCCGGGCGGCTACGGAAGACCAGCTGAAGAAAGTCAGCGATTCCATCCAGACATCTGTAAATACTGCCCAGTTTGGCATTACGGCTGGCGGCCTGGCTGATGGCGGCGATGTGACGGTCAAGAAGCATCTCGGTGAATCCATCCGCATCTATGGCGATGCTCCGGTAACCAACGAGAAAAACGATGGCTCCGGTGATTTCTGGGATCGGAGCAAGGCCAACATCCTGACCAAGGTAAAGAAAGATCATAACGGCGAGGATTACGTTTCCGTAGAACTCCAGGATCATCTGGAAGTCGGTGTCCATGGGGATGGTAAAACCATCGAAGGCACAGACGGCAGCATGCAGTTCAAAGGCAAGTCTGCCAAAGAGGTGAACATCACCGGCGATACCGGGATTACCTTGAGCGACGGCGACGGTCAAACCAGGACGCAGACGGCCGCTCTTCGCCAGGATAATGGCGCAGGCTATCTGGACCTGACGGGGACCACGGCTGGAACCAAAGCTACGGTATCCGTCCGTACCGGTGCCAAGAACCTGGCCCAGCAGGACCAGACCCGTCTGACCTACACGGACCAGGATAGCAAAGCTCATGATGTGGCTACCCTGGACGATGGTCTCGTCGTCGCTGGCGACAATGGACAGGTGACGCGCCTGCTGAACAGCACGCTGAAGCTGTCCGGTGGTGAGAACGATAAAGCCAAACTTTCCAGTGGCAAGAATATCGGTGTTGTTGCCAATAAGGATGGTCAGATGGATATCAAGTTGGCCAAAGACCTGACAGACATCGACAGCGTCACCATGACGGGCGGCCTCAAGCTCAACAGCACTAATGGTTCGTCGACGATCACTGGTTTGACGAATACAAGCATCAATTTGCCCGACTTTGGCAAAGCTGGCCGGGCTGCTACAGAAGAACAGCTGGTGCAGATGAAGGGGAGTATCACCGACGCTAAACAGGGCGGCGGTTTTGGCCTTACCGCTGACGGTGACAGCACCAAAGCGGCCAAGGCTGACCTGGGCGGTACCATCGGTATCCACGGGGACAGCAACATCACCACTTCCGTGTCCGACGATGGCAAGTCTATCAATATCAAGCTGAACAATCAGGTAAAACTGGGAGATGAAGGCTCCATTTCTGCTGGCGGCGTGACTATCAACAAAGACGGTATCAATGCTGGTGGCAAGAATATCACCAATGTTAAGAGTGGCATCGTCCATAACGATGCTACCGACAATACAAATGCTGCCAATATCGGTGACGTAAAGAAGATTGTCGAGGATAAGGTGACCACTGTCAACAACGACGTTAAGAGCATCCAAAATGATGTAGATGTCATTAAGAAAACCGGTCGCACGTACCAAGGTGATGATAAGAAGACAGTAAAAGTCGATTTTGCGGAAGGCAAATTCTTGAGCCTTACTGGCGGTGCTGGCGAAAATGAAGTCAGCACTGAAAACAATATCGGTGTCCTGTCTAATGGTGAAAACGGCTTGTCTATTCGGATGGCTAAAAATCTGAAGGGGTTAGAAAGCGTTAACACCGGCAACAGCACTTTGAACAACAACGGCCTGACCATCAACAACAGTGAAGGCAAAGCCGGTACGACCATCACCAATAGCGGTATCAAGATCGCCGCTAACGGTGACAATACCCACGATGTGGAAATCGGCAACAGCAACGTTTCCATGGGCGGCCAGCAGATTCACGATGTGGCTGCCGGGACATCGGCGACGGATGCGGTCAATGTCGGACAGCTCAGTATGTTTGCCAATAATGTCGGCAGTGCCATCAACAAGCTGGACAACCGCGTCAACCGCGTCGGTGCCGGTGCCGCCGCACTGGCAGCGCTCCATCCGCTGGACTTCGACCCGGACGATAAGTGGGACTTTGCCGGTGGCTTTGGTCATTATAAGAACGCCAATGCCGCTGCTATCGGGGCTTACTACCGTCCTAACGAAGACACGATGTTCAGCATCGGCGGCAGCTTCGGCGGTGGCGAAAACATGGTCAATGCCGGCGTCAGCTTCAAGCTCGGCCAGGGCAATCACGTCTCGACGTCGCGCGTTGCTATGGGCAAGGAAATCTTGGATTTACGGAAAGTGGTAGCCAAACAAGATGGCGAAATCCAGGAATTGAAACAGCTCGTCAACCGTCTGGCTGGTCAGCAGGTTACTTCGACACCCGTCGATACGACCAAGCTCTTCCCGGATATTCCGCGTAATCATTGGGCTTATGTGGCAGTCCATGCCTTAGCCAAACAGGGAATCCTCACGGGCTATCCCAATGGCAACTTTGAAGGCGACCGCATGATGACGCGTTACGAGTTTGCTGAAATCGTCTATAAAGCCATGCAAAAAGGGCTCGATGTTGATGAAAAACTCGTCGATGAATTTGAACCGGAACTGTCCCGTATCCGTGTCGATGTCATCGCCAAGGATGCACAAGGAAATCCGACGATTGAACGAGTACGCGTGAAATAAAGAAAAAAATCATGCCAAGTATGACAGAAGTTTTAATGTCATACTTGGTATTTTTTTGCCATTATGATGATGAGAATATGACTGTTTTATAATGAAAATCAATAAAAAGTAATATAGTATTGAAAAAATAAAAAAGCAAATTTTGCGCTAGTTTTAGTATTAATCAGATAAATACTACCGCTTATCATTATCTATTTAATTGTTAAAATGATATGTTTTATAATAAAAATACATTCATTTTGATAGTATTACGGTTTGAATACAGCTTTTACAGTATAATCTGTAACGCTTATGTGAAATACGAGCGTAATCTCAGAAAATAAGACTACTAACTTTTTATTTTAAATATATAATTTAATAATATAAAGTAAATTTGTGATTTATACTGATTGATTTAAATGCAGAGAATCTAGGGACTAGTCTTTGAATTTGACAATGTATATACACGGCAGTATCATTCTCATATCTTTTAGAGATAAATATTTATCTTTATGAGGCAATATGTAATATTTTATTAGACTAAAAAAGTCGCAATTAAAAGCTAGCGATATTATGTTTCATAATAGCGAATCGGTTTAGGGAGGCAGTATGAATAAAGTCTATAAGGTTATTTGGAACCGGACGAAACAGTGTTATATAGTTGTTTCAGAATTTGCCAAACGTGCTGGGAAAGTAGAGAGCACTCATCTCTTAGCCGCTATGGGCAAGACGACGGCTGTTGTCGGGTTAGGGGCTGTTTTATTATTGGGGCCAGGTTTAGATGCATCCGCGGCAACAGGAAAAGTTATTGGCGGTACTTCAAGCAACCAGGCTCAAGGAACAGATGCGACCGTTAGTGGCGGTGGTGACAATGAAGCTATTGGCAAAGGATCCAGCGTTAGCGGCGGCTCTCAAGGGAAGGCTACCGGGGAACGTTCCAGTGTTACTGGAGGGCTTCAAAATCAGGCAGCCGGGCAATTTTCCACAGTCAGTGGAGGCACTGGTAATAAAGCGTTTGGTTATAGCTCGATAGTTATCGGTGGTACAGGAAATGTTGTCGGCAAAATGGCAGTAGACGACAAGGGAAATCCTATTCTTGTGGATGCTAATGGAAATGTTGCTAAAGATGGGAATCCTTATCCAGATCCCAATTCTCCTTTTGCCGGTACTGTGGCCGTAGCAATTGGTGGCTATTCCTCTTCGGTACAAGGTGCCTATTCTGTTGGCATTGCCGGTGGTAGTACAAGCGCAACGGCTTCGAGTGGTTTAGCTGCTGGTCGTCAGGCTACGACTACTGTAACCAATGGTGTCGCTATCGGTTATGAATCTACGGCATCTGTTATTGATTCTTCCCGCGCAGCGGACAATGAAGGGCGTATTGTATCCTTTGGGCATCGGGCGGGCGACATTTATTATACGGTAGACTATCAGAACCACACCGTTACCGAGAATCAATATGACTCTGCCGCCTACAACCGTCTGGTCAACGTAGCCGACGGCATCGATGACCATGATGTTGTCGTCATGGAACAGCTCAAGAACGCCAAAGCAGAAGCTGTGGCAACGGCTAAAAACCAGATCAAGGTCAAGGGAGATGAAACCAACGTCCATGCCGAAGATAGCACGGATAAAGATGGCGTGCGGACAACTACTATCAGCCTGAAGCCGAAAGTCACCTTGCAAGATACCACGGCTAATGATCCCACTGGCGCCAAGAAGGTTGTGCTGGATGGGACTGAAGGCACTATTTCCGCCGGTCTCAGCACCGATGCATCCAATTATATTTCCCTGAACGGCACCGCAGGCTTGGCCAATATCGGTGCCATCACCATTGGTAAACAGCCCAGCTATACCTATACCTACTACGCCCCTGTCTATGACACTAACGGCAATATGACAGGCCTTTCCTTCCCCCGTATCACGGAAAGCGGCAATTTCATCACCGGTCTCACCAATACGACCTGGACGCCGGGAAAATATGCCTCCGGCCGGGCAGCGACAGAAGACCAGCTGGAACAGGCAGGTCGCCATTTCTTGAGCATCAAGACGGGTACCAACAGTGACGGCAGTACGGTGGCGGAAAATGCCCTGGCCAACTACTACAATGATGGCGCCACCGGCACCTATTCCCTGGCTTTTGGGGTGAATACCAAGTCCAGCGGCAATTATGCCACCTCCATGGGTATCAACTCTACCGCCAGCGGTTTGGGGGCCATGGCAGTGGGCTATAATTCCACGGCCTCCGGCACCCAGTCCATTGCCGTAGGCACCCAGAACAATGCCAGCGGCAATTTCTCCGTCGCTTTAGGCGTAGGCTCTAATGCAGGTACGGCCAATACGGACACGTCCTCCACCACCAATGGGGCAGCTGTAGCTGTAGGTTTTATGGCCCAGGCTACCAAGACAGGCAGTTCTGCCTATGGTTATAATGCCCGGGCCGTGCAGGATGAAGGTACGGCGCTCGGTGTGTCTTCTGTCGCCAATGTGGAAGGCGGCGTGGCTGTAGGCGCCCACTCCATTGCCGATGTGGCCAAAGGAGCCAAAGGTTATCTGGCTGGCGAAAGCGACACCTCTACCACCTGGGTCTCCACGGCAGGGGCCATGTCCCTTGGCGGCAATACCAAGGATGAAAACGGCAATGCCATCACCGTGTCCCGTCAGATTACCAATCTGGCCGCCGGCACCAATGACACCGACGCTGTTAACGTGGCCCAGCTGAAAGCCGTAGAAAGCGAAGGCTTGAATTTCCAGGGGAACAATACGGATACTACCGTCCACATCAATCAGGGCGGCACACTCCAGATCCAGGGCACCGGCACCAAGGCGGCCACGGAATATTCCGGGGAAAACATTCTGGTCACCGGGGTCAATGAAACGGCTGATGACGGAAAGACCGTCACGACCAAACTGAACATCGGCCTGGACAAGAATATCCGCGTGGACAGCGTTACCGCCGGTCAGGCTACGACGAATTCCGTCCAGGGGTATGCCGGTTCTGTGAAAATCGTAGGACCCAGTGCTGACAGCACCAAATATGAAGCTACATCCCTGACTACGGCCTATGATACAGCTGCCAAATCCGTGAATGATGCCACTATCAACCGGCTCCAGTATACCGACGGGGATGGCATCACCAAACACACGGTAGCCACCTTGGAAGACGGACTGAAACTGAAAGGGGATGCGGGCACTGGAACGGTAAGCCTGGACAGCACCCTGGCCGTTACCGGCGGGGAAACCAATGCTTCCAATCTGTCCTCTGGCAATAACATCGGCGTCACCGCCAGCGATGGGGCCCTGAAGCTCCAGCTGGCCAAGAATCTGACGGGGCTTAATTCTGTTACCGCCGGAACCGTGGTTGTGGGCAGCCAGACTGACGGAAGTGATGCTACGAAAACCGGAAATTACGTTACCGGCCTGGACAATAAGACTTGGACTGTAGGGACAACTCAAGCCGTCAGCGGCCGGGCCGCTACGGAAGACCAGCTCCAGAGTGTTGCCACGGTAGTGAATACCAACCAGACTAATATTAATGCCAATGCGGATAAGATTAAACAAGGGTTGAATTTCACCACCAATACTACAGATACCAGCAGTACCACGGGCTACAAAGTGGTGAACAAGGCTCTGGGAGATACGGTGTCCATCAAGGCCCATGATCCCCAGAGCGGTCACACCTACAAGACGGATAACCTGACCACCTCCATCGACAACAGCGGGAACATCACCATTGCCATGGACACCCAGCTGACGGCGGACAAAGTGACTGTGGGGACGGGGAGCAATGCCTTGACTCTGGACGGGTCCAAGGGCACCCTGACCACCGGGCCGTCCACTCTGAACGGTACCGGGCTCACCATTGCAGGGGGGCCCAGCCTGACTGCCAGTGGCATCAGCGGCGGCAGTAAACAGATTACCAGTGTGGCCAGCGGGGCCACCGGTGTAGACGCGGATAACAAACCGGTTTATGACAAAATCGATAACGCCGCCAACATCGGCGATGTGAAGACCATCGCTGCCCAGATGGTGACGGTGAGCCCGGACAGCATCAAGAAGAATACGAAGGTCAACAAGACCACCAAAACCGATGGTACCGTAGATTATGAAGTGGCCCTGAACGATACCCTGACATTAGGGGATAACAACTATGCTGTACTGAACGGTACGGCTGGGACCCTGTCTCTGGGAACCTTGCTGTTCCTGGATGGGAGCAATGGCTACGGGACTATCGGTAGCCTCCGTTTGGGGAATTATTCCGGTACGGACAGCTACTGGACCCTGACAGACAATAAAAATGGTACAGTGGCGGCGGGCACCTATCTCACCGGCCTCACCAACACTTCCTGGAATACCACAGACCCAACCTATGTCAGCGGCCGGGCGGCTACGGAAGATGAATTAGCGGCGGTTTCCAGTACCGTGAACACCGGTTGGAAAGCCCAGATTAACGGGAAGGATGCGAAAACCGTCACTCCGTCTAATAACACCCTGAACTTTGTGGCAGGGGACAATATTGCCCTTGCGCAAAACGGGGATATCGAGATTGCTACGACACCGAACGTGAACTTTACCACGGTCCGGGTGGGTGGCACCAAGGGTACTGACGGCACCTACACTGGCGGTATCTATATGGGCAGCCAGGCCGGCGGCGGAGCTAACAGCGGCACGGGATTTTACATTACTGGGCTCCAGAATACCAATTGGGATGCCAATTCCATTGTCAGCGGCCGGGCGGCCACAGAAGATCAGCTCAAGAAAGCTATCAACGAAGTACAGACCGGCACTCTGGCCAGTGACAACTATGTGACTGACGGGACGGCCACTGATGATACCAACAACCCGGGACAGCTGAAAGTGAACCTTAATGAGAAAAACGGCAATTCTGTCAGTGTTTCCGGCCTCCACGATTACTATGTAACCGCAGGTAGTGTTTCCACGGGAACGAAAACCAATGCTGACGGGACCACCTCCACCAGCGCTACTCTGACCTTGACCAAAAACAACAATTCAACGGTAGCCGTGGATCTGTCCGGCCTGTCCAACATGGATTACCATCTGGTGGAAAATTCCGCTTCCGGTTCCAATGGAGCTTATTCTGTGGATGCCAACGGGGATGTGAGGCTTACGGTGGCCAGTCCTACCGACACCACAGGAAAGGAAATCACCATTTCCGGTCTGGCCAGCAAGACAGCGCTGGAACAGGGACTGACCTTTACTGCCAGTGCCATGGCGGACGGGGCAACTTCCCTGACCTACAAGGCTCAGCTGGGGGATACCATTGGCATTTACGGGGGCAGCAAACAGGACGGCCATACTTACAATACCAACAACATTACCACCACCATCAGCGATAAAGGGGACATCCGGGTGCTCCTGGACGACAACCTGACGGCTACCAGCCTTACTGCCGGCTCCAAGTCCACTGATACGGCCACTGGGGTGAACGGCATGATTACTGCCACCGGCACAGGCGGAGCTTACCTTGCCATGGACGGGGCGGATGGTTCCCTGCGCATGGGCGACGCCAGCGGGAATTTCGCCGCCATGGTCCAGAACTATGGGGGACCCAAATTCCTGGACAGCACAGGAGCCGGTTCTCCCCGGATCCAGTACTGGGCAGCCAGTGCCGGGCAGTCGGAAAGCGATGCTTCCCAGACCCTTTATACCCTGGCGACTCTCAACGACGGACTCCAGCTGGCCGGGGACAGTGGTACCGGGGCCGTAGCGTTGGACAAGACACTGACGGTAAAAGGCGGCGAAGATTCTTCCTCCGACCTGGCTTCCGGCAGCAATATCGGAGTGACGGCTTCCGGCAGCACGCTCCAGCTCCAGCTGGCCAAACAGCTTACGGGGCTCACCTCCATCGCCTTAGGAAACAACATGGTTCTGGGGAACCAGACCAGCGGCACGTCCACCGGGGATTATCTCACCGGACTGGACAACACCACCTGGAGTGGTACGGCAGTCAGTGGCCGGGCGGCTACGGAAGATCAGCTGAAATTGGTCAGTGACAGCCTCAGTGATGGGACAAAATCCACTGGGGGCTTTGGCCTCACGGCGGACGTGGCGGACAGCACTACCGGCAGTAAAGATGTGAAGCAGAGTTTGGGGCAGACCATCAAGATTACAGCAGAAGATGATGACAACCTGACCACCACGGCGGATGCCGCCAATACGGCTATCAAGCTGGCCCTCAGCAAGAATCTGAAGCTGACTTCCGCCACCTATACGGATGCGACCGGCAACAACACAAAAGTAACCGGAACGGGAATCACCATTGCCAAGGCCGGTTCCACTGATACAGGGAAGGTATCCCTGACCACCGCTGGTCTGGATAACGGCGGAAACCAGATTGTGGATGTAGCCAGTGGCCTGGGAGGCACAGAACTGGCTCAAGCCACCGGGGATACCTTGAACCATGCGGCTACCATCGGTGACCTTCAGGCGGCAGCCAAGGGTGTTACGGACAGTTCCGATACCAAGGGCCTGAACTTTGTGGGGAACAGCAACCCTGTGGACAGCACCACTGGCAACACAGTGGCCCTCCATGCCAATCTGGGCGGTACCGTTTCCCTTCTGGGCACGGGCACCGATACAGATGACAACTATTCCGGCCGAAATGTGAAAGTCATCAACAAGAACAATGCTCTCTATGTGGAACTGGACAAAGATTTGGAAGCCCGGTCCATGCAAGTGGGCTATGGGGAAAATGGCAATAACGTCCAGGGCCAGCTGCTGCTTTACGGAGCCAACAGTGATAATACCTATTCCAACCTGATTGTGGAAAGCCAGTATATGGATGGAAAACCGTATCTGACCAATACCACCACCAACGGGGACAAACGACTGATTTACAAAGATGGGGAAAACGATGCGCCCCATACGGTAGCCACCATGAGCGACGGCCTGAAATTCAGTGATGACAACGGCAGATCTGCTTCCATCACCCTGGGTAGTACCCTGGCCGTTACCGGCGGCGCCGCCAGGGACAAGCTGGCCAAAGACACCAATGAGAACCTGGTCACGGGAAACATCGGCGTCATTGCAGGAGAAAACAGCGATGGTACCAGCGGCAGCCTGACCTTGGCGCTGGCCAAGGATGTGAACCTGGGGGCTCAGGGGAGCCTGACGGCAAATGGTGCAGTCCTGGGTTATCAGACAGCCACCACCAAAGTGGGACAGACCAATGAGACCGGGAATTATGTCACCGGCCTTACCAACACCACCTGGTCCGGCGACGATTACGTATCCGGCCGGGCTGCTACGGAAGACCAGTTATATCAGGTCAATAAGTCTATTACGGATATATTAGGTAATGGAACTTTCGCTATTACCGCCGGAGGGCAGGGAGAAGCTACAGATGCTACTATCACAAGAAAAATAGGAGAATCGATTCGCATCTTTGGTGATGCTCCTAAAGTATCAGGTGGTGGTGACGGCGACGGCTGGGACCGGTCCAAGGCCAATATCCTGACCAAGGTGAAGAAGGATAACAACGGGGATGACTATATTTCCGTAGAACTCCAGGACAACCTGGAAGTAGGGGTCCATGCAGGTACCGATACAGATGGCACGGCCGTTGCCGGTGTGGACGGCAGCATGCTGTTCAAAGGGGCAGCAGCTGCTGACGAAGTGAATATTACCGGCGATACAGGGGTCACCTTGAACTATAACGGCAGCAAAGCCGCTGCTCTCCGCCAGAGCAACGGGGCCGGGTATCTGGATCTTACCGGCACCACAGCCGGCACTTCCGCCACCCTGTCCGCCCAAAGCGGAACGGCCCTGGCAGGCAAGGACATGACCCGTACGGTTTACACCGACCAGAGCGGACAAGTCCATCAGCTGGCCACCCTGGAAGACGGCTTGATCCTCACCGGGGACAGCGGTACGGTCACCCGCCTTTTGAACAGCACGCTGAAGCTGTCCGGCGGTGTGACGGACACGGCCGACCTGTCCACTGGCGCCAATATCGGGGTCGTAGCCAATACGGCAGGGGACGGTCTGGATATCCGGCTGGCCAAAAATCTTACCGGCATCGAAAGCATCACCGGGCTGACCAATACCACCATTACATCTGCTGATTTTGCCACCAAAGGCCGGGCGGCCACAGAAGAACAGCTGAAACAGGCTATGAGCAGCATTACCACAGTCACCTCCGGAGGTGGCTTTGGCCTGACAGCAGATGGGGACAGCACTAAAGCGGCCAAGGCTGACTTGGGCAGTACCATCGGTATCCATGGGGACAGCAATATTACTACCTCTGTATCCGATACGGGCAGTGCTATCAACATCAGCCTGAATAAGGATGTGGACCTGGGAACTGATGGCTCCATTAAGGCTGGCGGCGTCACCATCAACAACAGTGGTATTGATGCTGGTAACAAGAACATCACCAACGTCAAGAGCGGTATCGTCAAGGGCGATGACAGCGACAACAGCAATGCTGCCAACATCGGCGATGTGAAGACCATTGCCGGTGATGCAGCTAAAACAGAAATCGGCAAGCTGGGCAAGCGGGAATTTGCCGGGGACGACGGAGAAACAGTCTCCAGAGGCCTGGGTGAATCCATGAAACTGTCCGGTGGGGCGGATACATCTAAACTCACTGACAAGAACATCGGCGTGGTGAAGAACGCCGACGGCACCGGCCTGGACATCAAGCTCTCCAGCGAACTGAAGGGCCTTACCAGCGTCACCACTGGCAACAGCACTTTGAACAACGACGGCCTGACCATCAACAATAGTGAAGGCAAAGCCGGTACGACCATCACCAACAGCGGTATCAAGATTGCCGCTAACGGTGATAATACTCACGATGTGGAAATCGGCAACAGCAACGTCTCCATGGGCGGCCAGCAGATTCACGATGTGGCTGCCGGGACCTCGGCGACGGATGCGGTCAATATCGGCCAGCTCAGTATGTTTGCCAATAATGTCGGCAGTGCCATCAACAAGCTGGACAACC